>ENA-OWZU01000275-OWZU01000275.1-human-gut-metagenome-genome-assembly--contig:-NODE-275-length-17616-cov-7.238882_pt1 | contig 17616 bp, 15 predicted proteins | sample MGYA00249263_ERZ652121 | MGnify/ENA primary metagenome ERZ652121 (study PRJEB26925, sample SAMN05827113) | human gut metagenome | biome: ENVO:2100002; feature: ENVO:00000062; material: ENVO:00002003... | reverse complement strand
GTCTCGTGGGCTCGGAGATGTGTATAAGAGACAGGGTTTTTAATTTATTTGACGTACTTATAAATACTCTTTATAATGAAGGCTATGATCAGACTTTAGAAAGGTCGTGAGTGCTTTGAACACAGGAATTGTAAAATGGTTTGACAACAAAAAAGGATACGGCTTTATCAGTTATGATGACACAGAAGAAATTTTTGTACATTTTACTGCGATCGAAGAAGAGGGATTCAAAACTTTGGAAGAAAATCAAGTGGTCGAATTTGAGATCATCGAGGGGAATCGAGGAACACAAGCTGCCCATGTCAAGAAAGGCAGTGTTCAGACTTCCGAATCCAGTATACATTGATTTAGATAATCAAATAGAGTGAGACGCTTAACGGGTTGATCCGTACGTCTCACTCTTTTCTTTTCCTACAAAGATTCATTTCTTCAGGGCCTATTTTTTAAAATTAACTTTTTCTATTTTTCGTATATGGGATATTATTTCTTTGCTGTTGAGAAGATGGTTCTACTTTAGGCCCGTTTTTTTCAAGATGATCAAAAAGAACCACTTGATCTTTTTTTCGCATCATAAAAACAGATGGGGCTTTCTCATTTTGCAATGTCATTTGTACTCCTGTATTAGTCGGTGTCAAAGACCGAATCTGACCGACAGTTATTTCCCGATCTTTCCAAAAAGCAGCATAGCGTATGATGACCGAGTTGGATTTTAAAATAAAAGAACGCCGCCATCCTAGAAATAGAAAAACAAGAAAAACACCTAAAACAACATTGCTTTTCCAATAAGGACCCGTGTTTTCTAAAGAAAGAATCAGACTAAAAAACAGAATGATCAAGGTCAATGACCAATAGATGATTGTATGTGCCAGTTCAGGCTGCCATCGAATATTTTTTTTCATTCTCTAACCTCTCACCGATTCAGTAATGATATAATCTTACCATAACATTAATTTGAACAAAAAGGAGAATCTCTTTTTATGTTAAAAGTATACATTGATGCCTCTACAAAAGGCAACCCTGGACCTAGCGGAGGAGGGATCTTGATTGTCTATCAAGGTAAACAAGAACAGCTATCTATTCCCCTTTCCGTAGGGACAAACCATCAAGCAGAGTTCGAAGTCTTTTTAAAAACTTTAGAATTTCTAAAGAATAAAGATTTACAGAATGAAACGATTTTTTGTTTTTCAGACAGCAAAACACTGGTTTCTACAGTCGATAAAAACACAACGAAAAACGAGCTTTTCCTTCCCTATCTCCAAAAAATCAAAGAACTTCTGCCCGACTTTTCCTTGTTGATCCTACAATGGTTGCCCGAAAACAAAAACAAAGGGGCAGATAACCTCGCACGACAAGCCCTACAAAAACAATTAAAAGAAAGATAGACTCTTCGAATAAAAAACTTTAAAGAGTCTTTTTAGTATCTTGTCTTTAATACAAAAGATAATTGTGATCAAACGTGATTTCCAAATGATAATCTCCGATTTTCTCTTCTATTTGAATACGTAAAATTCTTTCGAGTTCTGTATCATCAAATTGGAATTTTTCAGGAACAACTACATCAAACTGCAGCGTTTTCCCTTGATGGATGACTCTAAAATCATGTATATCGAGCCCTCTACCTGTTTCAAGAAGGATTTGCTTTAATTGATGCAAGATATTATAGTATTTTTCGTTATCAACAGGCATTGGGTCCAAGTGACAGACGAGTTCCACATCCAAAGACTTTTTAAAGTCTTTTTCTACCAAGTCAATAATCTTATGTGCTTCATTCAAGTTCATTGATTCATTTACTTCGATGTGGACTGATGCAAAGCGTTTATTGGGCCCATAGTTATGCACCAACAAATCATGATAGCCAAGTATATCGTTGCAAGCATTCAAGTGCTCTTCCATTTCTTCAATCTCTGCTGACGTTGGGCGACTACCTAATAGCTCATATACAAAATTCCGAAGCATCGTCAATCCACTATAAAGGATATATAATGCTAAAGCAAAACCGATATATCCATCGATACGCCATCCAGTTACCCATTCGATTGCTGCTGAAAGCAATACAGCCAGTGTAGTAAAGACATCATTATAACTATCTGTTGCTGTAGCTCTCAATGTTTCAGAATCAATGGATCGTGCAATAACCTGGTACATTTTTCCTTGTGCAAATTTCAAAAAGATGGAAATGATTAGGACAAAAAAGACGATGGGTGCTAAAGAGACATTTTCTGGATGGATGATTTTTTCAACAGATGACTCTAAAAATTGAAATCCTACATAAGTAATGATGATTGAAACAAATAACCCACTGATATATTCGAAACGTTCATGTCCATAAGGATGTTCCTGATCCGCTGGCTTTGCAGCAATTTTAAATCCAATCAAAGTCAATATGGATGAAGCAGTGTCTGATAGACTATTCACTGCATCAGCCATAATGGAGACACTCCCTGAAAAAAGCCCGATCATTAGCTTAGAGACAAACAAGATCAGATTCGTAACCAATCCTAATATGCCAGCTAATACTCCTTTTTTTGTCCGCTGTTGCGGTATTTGTTTCTTTTTTTCTTCTTGTTTCTTAACCAAGTTTTTTACCCCTTCTAGTTTGCTTGTTGCTCAGGTAAAAAGATGGAGAGGACAATTCCTCTCTTCCTTTTTCTATCTATCATGCGTCCTATTATTCATTCAAAGATGGCCGTTATTCTGGTTTTAATGGTGTTGCTGCAAATAACGCTTTTGCTAGTAATGGTGTTATGATTCCCGCTCCTATTGCTTCGGGTATCCCATTGATTGCTGCAACTCCTGCTAAGGTTTTAAATAAAAGAGTAGAATCTACACCATAGGCATCTGCCGTTGCACCTGTATAAAATAATCCCATGAATCCTAACACTAAGACTGTATTGACCAATGAACCTAATACTCCTGCAAAGATCGAGCTGATTGTTATTGATTTATTTTTTTGATAAATCCAGTGGAAAACCAAACCAGCTACTAAGCCAACAAGTACTCTGGGAACTACCGAAATAATCGGGTTCGTGAATACCAATGTATCAAATGGCGTTGTCGGCATGGCGTAGGCACGGACAATTGTAGCAATTCCCCAAAACAGGCCAATTACCATACCATCTTTTGGACCCAATACTACTGCGGCAATAATTACTGTAATATGAATAATCGTTAAACTGATGAACCCTAATGGAATAAAGCCAAGCCAAGGTACCATAGCTTGTACGATGATGATTGCTAATAAGATAGCACGTAAAACTAGTCGAAAGGTTTTATTTCTGCTATTCATTGTTTTCACCCCTTTTTATTTATACTAATCGTAAAAATTTCTGTCACTTTCGTCAACTAAAGACCATCCGAAATCGACCAATTGATTAGACGCGCTCTTCTATCCCATCGAAAAAAGCATGAGGGCAAGACTATTTGTCTTCGCCCCCATGATCGTGTTTCGTTCAATGATTGAACAGTTGTTTTTTTCTATCAAACATAAACGGTCTATTGTTGCGCAAGCCATTCTTTCGCAGCTTTAAGTGCATCTGGAATACCAGCAGGATTTTTCCCACCAGCTTGTGCCATATCTGGACGTCCACCACCGCCACCGCCTACTTTTGGTGCGATTGCTTTAATCAAGTCGCCAGCTTTTAGTCCAGCTTCATTTGATTCTTTCGTCATTGCCGCTAGCAGACTGACTTTTCCTTCTTGTTCGTTTGCTAAAACAAGAATGTCTGAAATATTTTTTTGTTTCCATTGGTCAGCTAATTGACGCAGCTGATTCATGTCTTTCACTTTTACTTGTGCTGCAATGATTGTTTTTCCACTGATCGTTTCTGGATCCTTGAATACATCACCTGCTTGTTGATTCGCTAACTTGCTAGCTAATTGTTCATTTTCCTTTTGCAGCTCTCTTACTTGCTGTTGCAATTGTTCCGCTTTTGAAACAACTTCCTTCAATTGAGGTGATTTAACAATTGTTGCTACTTGTTTTAGTTGTTTTTCTTCTTCTTCAAGTAGTTCGTACGCTTCTTTGCTTGTTACAGCCTCGATTCGTCGCACGCCTGCACCAATTCCTGATTCAGAAACGATTTTGAAGATTCCGATGTTTTCTGTGTTTGCTACATGTGTGCCTCCGCACAGTTCGATTGACCAACCGCCAATATTTACTACGCGAACGTCATGTCCGTATTTTTCACCAAACAAAGCCATTGCACCCATATTTTTGGCTGTATCGATATCTGTTTCAATTGTTTCAACTGGGATAGCTTCCCAGATTTTTTCGTTGACGATTCTTTCCATTTCAGCTAATTCATCTGAAGTGATTTGACCAAAGTGGGTAAAGTCGAATCGTAAATGTCCAGGAGCGACTAAAGAACCAGCTTGATTTGCATGCTCGCCAAGTACTTCTTTCAATGCTTTGTGCAGTAGATGGGTTGCTGTATGGTTTTTGATGATACGATTGCGCATCGATTGATCGATCAATAGATGATAGGTTTGTCCTTCGCTCATTGGTGCTTTTACTTCTACTGTGTGCATAAATTGACCATTAGGCGCTTTTTGAACATCTGTAACAACTGCAACGATTTCTCCTGCTTCATCCATGATCCAACCTTGGTCTGCTACTTGGCCACCCATTTCTGCATAAAAAGGTGTTTGGTCAAAGATCATTTGAGCTTCACCTTCTGCGATTTCATTCAGAAGAGATTCGCCTTTTACGATGACAAATAATTGACTATCTGATTCTTGCTCCGTGTATCCGATGAATTTACTTTCTACTTTGATATCTGTCAATAAAGCAGATTGTACACCCATTGATTTTTCTGTACTACGGGCAGAGCGAGCACGTTCACGTTGTGCGTCCATTTCTTTTTCAAAACCAGCATGATCAACTTTCAGTCCTTCATCTTCTGCCACTTCTTCCGTTAATTCTACTGGGAAGCCATATGTGTCGTATAGTTTGAAGATGTCTTTTCCTGCTAGAGTCGTACCGTTTTCGTTTTTCACTTCTTGGATCACTTGATTCAAGATTTCCAAACCTTCATTGATTGTTTCATTGAAACGTTCTTCTTCTGTACGGATAACTTTTTCAATAAATTCTTTTTGTTGAAGTACTTCAGGATAATAACTTACCATGATCTCCCCAACGACAGGGACTAAACGATATAAGAATGCTTGTTCAATACCTAATTTTTTCCCATGCATGACCGCACGACGAAGCAAACGGCGTAAGACATACCCTCTTCCTTCATTCGATGGTAATGCACCATCGCCAATAGCAAATGAAAGGGCGCGAATATGATCTGCGATTACTTTGTAAGAAATATCTGTTACTGGGTTTTCACTATATTTTACTTGTTTGCTTAGCTTTTCTACAGCGTGGATAATAGGCATAAACAAATCTGTCTCAAAGTTCGTTGGCGCATCTTGAACGATTGAGACCATACGTTCCAATCCCATGCCCGTATCAATGTTTTTATGAGGAAGTGGTTCAAATGTATTATCAGGTTTATGGTTGAATTCTGAAAATACCAAGTTCCAGATTTCTAAATAACGTTCATTTTCTCCTCCTGGATAGTTTTCAGGATCATCTTCTGCTAAATCGTTATAAGCTTCTCCTCGATCATAGAAAATTTCCGTATCTGGTCCACATGGGCCTGCTCCGATATCCCAGAAGTTGTCTTCTACATCGATAATGTGATCTAGCGGCAGACCGACTTCTTCATGCCAGATGCGTTTTGCTTCTGTATCTTTTGGATAAACTGTTACATAAAGTTTTTCTGGATCGAATGCCATCCATTTTGGATCAGTCAAAAATTCCCATGCCCAGTGGATGGCTTCATTTTTGAAATAGTCACCAATAGAAAAATTACCCAGCATCTCAAACATCGTATGGTGACGTGCTGTTTTACCGACATTTTCGATATCATTTGTTCGAATAGACTTTTGGGCATTTGTGATTCTTGGATTTTCTGGTACAACTGAACCATCAAAATATTTTTTCAATGTTGCAACACCAGAGTTGATCCATAATAAGGTTGGATCGTTCACGGGGATCAAAGACGCACTAGGTTCAATTGTATGTCCTTTAGATTGGAAGAAATCAAGAAACATTTGTCGAACTTGTGCACTACTTAATTGTTTCATGTCATTACCTGCTTTCTATAAATTAAATACAAAAAAACACCATTACAGCCAAGGACGAAAACTCGCGGTACCACCTTGATTGCAATGATGTGTAATCATTACCTCTTAAACTCGATAACGCTGAGCTGCGTCGGTATTTCTACCAAAATAGAAAAAGGGAGCAATTTGATTAGTGACTATTCTTTTTTCAGCCAAGAAAGAATTTTCTGTGAGTCTTAAAAAAAACAAATCATGTCCTTTTCGTACTTTAATAAGTATACGCATTCTGTCAATCACTGTCAATATCTCAATTGCCTATTTTTATTTCCTTTTGGTCATATTCCATATTTTTTGGTACGATAAGGATAAAGAAATCAATACATCTCAGTTATTCATGATGAGGAGGAATATAATGAAAAAAATAGTTGGCGCAGATGAATGGATCCGCGCAGCTAGCTGCTTTTTGAGATATCAAGTTTTTGTATTAGAACAAGGGATTCCTGCAGAACTAGAATTCGACGGAAAAGATATCCCGCAACAAAACTATTATCTATTTCTTGATCAAAAAAGACCAGTAGCCACATTGCGTTATGAAAAGAAAACACCTACTTGCTTCAAGCCAGAACGCTTTTGCGTAGCAAAAGAATACCGAGGAAAAGGGTTAGGCGGTCAGTTGCTTGAAGCTGCAGAAAAACAGGCGATGTCAGAAGGTTGTCAGACTAGTTATGTAGTAGCTGAAATGACGGCTGTAGATTTTTATGAAAAACAAGGGTATCATACTTGCACAGAACCTTTTATTGAAGATGAAGTACTTTGTATCGGAATGGAAAAAAGTCTAGCTTAAAAACAAGAGATTGTGACACGCCTTTTGTCACAACCTCTTGTTTTTTATTTATGCGAATTTTTCTTATTTTTACGAGCAGTACGACTTTGCTGTCTGCGTTCGATTTTACGTGCTTTTTTATTTTTTTCTGCAATTGCCCAATCGATTTTTTTCTTATAACCAGGCTTGATCTTTTTCTTTTTCTTCTTCACAAGTCCAATCAGTGTTGGGTCTAATACATCCTTTGATTTTTCTCGTTTGGTACGTCTATTACGATCATATGTTTTAACGATTTCACCATTTTTGATTTCTTTCGGTTCAAATGAGACGCCTAATTTCTCGATTGCATCAATGGCTTGTTCATCGTTTGGTGAATACAACGTAATGGCCGTTCCTTTTAATCCATTACGTCCAGTACGTCCGACACGATGGATAAAGAAGTCCAGATCTTCCGGGATTTCTGCATTGATAACATGAGAAACACCTTCGATATCGATTCCTCTAGCAGCTAAATCAGTCGCTACAACATATTGATACTCCAGATTCTGTACTTGTCGCATCACTCGTTTTCTCTCTCTTGGTGTGATGTCCCCGTGAATCTTTGCTACTTTCAATCCTTGGTTTTTCAAATAATCAGCAATTTCATCCACATGCTGTTTTGTATTGGCAAATACGATTGCTAAATAAGGATGACCAATCGTCAGCAGTTGATAAATCATTTGATTCTCATCTTTACCTTTTGTTGAGATCAGCCAATTTTCGATATCTTCAGAAATAACTGTTTTCGGCTTTATTTCTTCAATGATTGGATTCTCCATATATTTTCGCAAGAATGGACGCAGTTTTTCTGGAATAGTGGCAGAAAAGACTAAGAACTGCAATTTTTCTGGTAACCGACTTGCAATTTGGTCTACTTCATTTAAAAAACCCATATCCAATGTCATATCCGCTTCATCAACAACAAATGCAAATGCTGTGTGAATCTTCAACGCTTGTTCATTCATCATGTCTAATATTCTACCTGGCGTGCCTACTACGACCTGTGGCTGCTGATGGTGCAGACGGTTTAACTGACGCTGTTTGTCTGTCCCCCCGACAAAATTCGAAACACGGATCTCCGGTGTAGAAAATTTAGCGATTTGTGTAGCTGCTTCATAAATTTGTGCAGCCAGTTCTCTACTTGGAGCTGTAATAACAACTTGTACTTCCTCTTTATCTGCATTGATTTTTTCAAACAACGGCAACAAAAACGTATGTGTTTTTCCTGTACCAGTTTGAGATTGCCCAATGATATTTTTTCCTTTTGCAATTAAAGGAATCAAACGTTCCTGGACCTCTGTGGGCTGTTTGAAGCCCTTTGCGGCTAACGCTTCATTGATAAATGGCTTGAAGCGGAATATATCAAAATTATTCATTCGTGCACCTCTTCTCTTTAAATTATCACGACTTTGGCATTATAACATAGACAAAGTATTTTTGCTCAGCTAATTTCGAGAATCATCATCCTTTGTTTGAGCAATCGTGCTAACGGTATATGTGTGACTAGCTTTTTCATAAAACAGAATCCGTTTTTTTCTCAAAAATGATAGCAAGATATTTAAAATAAAAATACCTTGCAGTAACAAGACACCGAGAGAAATGAATACTGCACTCATCTGCAACACCGTATTCGTTGTCGAATTCATGATTTGCTGAAGCAACTGCCCCAACCAGCTTAAACCATAAAAAAGAAAATATAGATACCCGTAGCGGATAATCAATGCTTTCAAAGAAATTCGCTCGCGGTCTTGCTCCACCAAGCGGATGCGTACAATTTTTTTCCCAAGTGTCCATCCATTGGTTATAAACGGTACAATCATAAAGTATAGCCCTACTTCCAATAAAAGCCACCAGATATGAGAAGTAACTGTCCCTGAATCGAACGCAAGTTTAAAGAAAATCGCTGCGATAAAATTGACAATAGATAAAAATGTCCAGTCGATCAAATAAGCGACCAAACGTCGTGTCAACGAGACAGTTTTTCCTTTTTCATAAGAAAGTTCATCCATCCGTCTTCTCGTAGGAAGCATAAATGTAAATAACGGCGTAACGACAAAACCAATGATTCCACCCAATGTATTTGTCACTAAATCATTCACATCAAATAAGCGGTATGGTCTTAGGTAGATAAAATAAAGGCCACTTAGCTGCGTCAGCTCAAAAAATAGTGATAGACAGAAACTAGCAATCATCGTTTTCATAAAAGAAAGCCGGAAATAATATCTTAAATAAATGCCAAATGGTATGAGTAATAAAACATTAAAAGCTGGTTCCAAAAACACACTCTGCTTCATCGCCGGCAGATAGGTACTAGGTTCAGATAATACCAATACCGTGTTGTCTCTGAAATGTTGCCATGAAGCAAATAAATGCAGCTCCATCTTTGGCCCTGTCATTTGGGCAACCGTCTCCTTTGCCGGAAGTGGTAAGATCACCAGAAAGTATGCACACAATAAATAGAAAACAAAGGAATACAAAATAACTGCCCTTGTTACTAGAAATGTTCCATACTTTCGATATTCATAAATAAAAAAAACAGATGAAATCGCTAAGGCTAAAAATGGAAAAACAATCAGCGCAAAACGAATCGGTTCGATATAACTTGCCATGTGACTCCTCCTTGATTCTTTGTATCTCCCTTATCTTAGCAGTCCTTTGCTGTTTCAAGCAAGTAACGAGGCTATTATTTCTCATTTCTTTCAAAGTAAAGTAAGATAAACTCAAAGGGGGTGTCGAGATGCTGAATATGTACTTTGTTTTTGGCGTACCTATTTTTTTACTGTTCCTTTATGCAACAATTGCTTATGTAAGAAAAAGAACTACGATTCATTATTTAGGATTTATTCTCTTGGTTATTTCAGGTTTCATGCTTGTCTTCAACCTTCAGACTTGGCAGCAAGCGCTTCTTGAAATGGATAAAATGACTCCACATGCTTTGTCTAAAATGATTGGCTACCCTGTCTATCTGATTTGGCTTCCCATTTTCATTTCTGGTTGCTTGGTTTTATTAAATATTTATCGCGGTGTACGCCGAATATTTCTCTTACGCAAAACAAAATAACAGGCAGAAATCGGTTGAACCCGATTTCTGCCTGATTTCTCATATCAAATGCATACCGATCCCTGGTCCTAACGGTAGTTGGAATACATAATAGAGAATAAATAAAATGATCCATGTGATAGTTAGACTTACAGCATGTGACAGCATTATGGAAATAATCGTTCCGACACCGGTTTTCTTTTGATATTTCGTGGCAAATGTGACGATCAAAGCAAAATACGGTATCAGTGGCGTAATAATATTGACAGGAGAATCAGCTACTCGATAAGCAGCCAAAACAGCTTCTGGAGCTACTCCCAACTGATAGAGTAATGGAACAAATATTGGGGTTAAAATAGCAAATTTTGGTATCGCTCCCACTAAAATAAAATCAAGAATAATTGCTAGTGCTAAGAAACTAAGTAACAAGGCTAAGCTGCTCAAATTCATATCTTCAATAATCGTGGCTGAATTGACTGCCCAAACAGTACCTAAATTAGTAAAATTGAAATATGAAATGAATTGGCTGATGATTAACAATAAGAAAATCATCCCACCTAAGTTGCTGAATACTTTAATAATCGGATTTACTACATCCAAACTCGATTTGACTTTTCCAACTGCCTTTCCAAAACATATCCCTGGAATCAAAAATGAAATCAAGATCAAAGCGATTAAACTATCCATAAAAGGTGTAGAACCAATCAATTCATCAGTTTCAGGATGGAGAAGTGGGGCACCACTTGGTATCGTAATCAACAGGATAAATGCCAGTACCACTGTAAATCCCCAAAAAGCCCAATGTAAGCCTTTCGATTCATCGGTAATCTCATCGTTAGCAATCATTCCTTTTTCTTGGAATGTTCCTAAGCGAGGTTCAATGAGTTTTTCGTTAATGATAGTGGAAACAATCACTACTAAGATGGTTGATGCAATCGAAAAATAAAAATTTGCCATTAAATCAACAGAATAGGATGGATTAATGATATGTACTGCATCATTTAATATTTCGGTAAGCATACCATCCACTGGCGTAATAACTAAGTTGACTCCAAATCCTCCTGAAACACCTGCAAAGGCAGCAGATAAACCTGCTAAAGGATGTCGCCCGACTTTATAAAATACTGCTGCACCTAATGGAATCAATACTAGATACCCAGCATCAGAGGCAATACTCGACATTACGCCAAGAAGTACTAGTACCGCTGTCAGACTAGATTTTGGTACTACCTTTACCAGCTTTCGAATCATCGCACCGATTAAGCCAACCTCTTCTGCAAATCCTACGCCTGCCATCGCCACTAAAGTGACTCCAAGAGCCTGAAAGCTCATCAGATTTGAGACGATCGAAGTCAACATAAAACGGATCCCTTCACCACTCAACAAACTTTTTACATGTGTAGTAGTAAGCTCTAGTGCTCCTGTTTCAGCATTAATAGCATCAAACGTAACGTGTTGACCCATTAGATAAAAAATATGAGACAGTACTCCTACAATAACGATCAAAATTAAGAATATAATAGCTGGATGGGGCACCTTGTTCCCTAGTTTTTCTACTGTATCTAACACTTTATCTAATCTAGAATGTTTTTCTTTTGGCATCTATTCTCCTCCTTTTTCAAACCAGATGAAAGAAAAACAAGCTTTTTCTATGGAATCTTTTTTCATTCATCTGGTTCATTTTTATTTTTAGAATCTTCTTTACTTCAAGGAAATTGCCGTCTTATTCTCTGCAATCTTTCAAACTTTCATGAATATTCTTTTTTACTGAAGGATACAAGCGTTACGAGTGTGAAAATAGTTACGACTGATTGGGAACGTTTTTTCTATGAATACGTTTATTTAACCAAATGATAGATTGCTTCAGCGTAAATAGCTGTTGCTTTCAAAATATCTTCTACGTACATATATTCATTTGGCTGATGCATTACATTTTCTCTACCAGGAAATAAACTACCGTACGCACATCCTTTTTCCAAGATTCGTCCATACGTACCTCCACCAATTGTTTGTTCGTAACCTTTTTCCCCAGTATGTTTTTCGTAAACAGACAATAATGTTTGGATGAATGGATCATCTCCTGAAACATAATGCGGAGTCTTGATGTCTCCAACTATCGAAATTGATACTGATTCATTTTGAAGGACAGTTAGCAAGGATTCTTGAATTTTTTCTTTTGTGATCCCTTTTGGATGACGAATATTAAGAATGATCTTTTTCTCTCCTTCTTGCTGATAAATGAATACATTAGCACTTGAAGTCACTTTTCCCATCACGTCATCTTCATAATCGACCATTAACCGATGCCCATTAAAGTCTTCATGCAGATAATTGGCAATGACAGAAAGATAAGCAGATCCTGAGCTGTCTAATGGATATTGATGCAAAAAGTCGGCGAGATAAGTTCCCGCATTGATACCAAATTTTGGTTCTTGGGCATGTGCAGCTTTTCCATACAGAACGAAGGATGCTTCTCCTTCCTTATATTCAAAAGTCCCTTTCAATTTTTTGTCATCTAGATATTTTGTATATCCAGCTTCTAAAGAAGATAACTTTTCCAAATCAGGAATTTCCAAGACGGCTATTGCCTCGCTTGGTACCATATTTGCACGCAAACCAGAAGAGAATCTTTTCAGTTGCATTTTGTCTGCCTTTTCTTCCTTCAAAGTAAAACTCAACTCGAAAGATAAGATCCCTTTTTCACCATTAATGATTGGGAAATTGGCATCTGGCGAAAATCCAAATGCTGGCATTTCTTCTTTTTCCATATAACGATGGATACCTATCCACTCACTCTCTTCATCTGTTCCGAAAATGAATCGAATTTTTTTCGATGTTGATAATTGCAGTTCTTTGATAATTTTCATCCCATAATAGGCAGCAATACAAGGACCTTTGTCATCACTTGAACCTCTTGCGAACAATTTCCCTTCTTTGACGATTGGTTCGAACGGATCAGTTGCCCACCCTTCTCCTGGCGGTACGACATCTACATGTCCTAAGATACCAAGTGCTTCTGCTGTTTCTTCCCCATATTCTATATGTCCGGCTATATTATCAATGTTTTTAACTCTGAAGCCATCTCTTTCCCCAAATGACAGTACTTTTTTCAATGCTAAAGCAGGACCAGCACCTAGTGGATATTCATCTGTCTGATGTTCGATATCCCTTACACTATTGATGCGTAGCAATTCACTTAAATCCTCTAGCAACATCTCTTTTCTCTTTTGTGCTTCTTGCAACCAGTTTATTTCCATAAGATCCTCCTTGGTAGAAATGACTTAATTTCTTAACGGGTATTTATGGTCAAAAGTTTGTTTCCAATGAATTTCAAATCATTTTTTGCTATCTACGTTTCAAATAAAGGTAAAACGGGATACCAGCAAGTGTCAATGCAATCCCCATCGAAGCTAAAAAAGTTTGAGTGATAAGTGTGCTTGATACAATAAAGGTTCCTCCAATGATTGCTACTAATGGGATAAACGGATACATCGGAACTTTATATGGTCGAATCAGATCAGGTTCTTTTTTACGAAGAAGGATGACACCAACAAAGACCATCGTATAAAAAATCCAAATGACAAAGATCAGCATATCCGTTAGTGTATCAAAACCACCGACCATCATCATGCCAATAGCGATGACTAGCTCTAAGATACCTGCGGCTACAGGAACTTTAGTTTTATCATGAAGTTTAGCAAAAAGCTTGCTAAAAGTCAGGTTGTTTTCTTTTGCCATAACATAAGGAAGACGCATTCCAGTAAGGGTATAGCCATTGATAGTTCCATAAACAGAAATCAAGATACCAACTGTGACCAGTCTTCCACCAAAGCCGCCAAAAATCATTTTTGCAACATCACTTGCCGCATTGCTGTTTCCTACGACTCCGTCGATAGATGCAGTTTTTAAGAAAACCGCATTTACTAATAAATAAACGATCATGATTCCGATGATTCCTAAAGAAATGGCTTTTGGCAAATCTTTCGCCGGCTTTTTCAATTCTCCCGAAATATTTCCTACATGTATCCAACCGTCGTATGCGAACATCGTTGCTAGTAAGCCAGCTCCCAAAGCAGAGAAAAATGAAAGGTTTTCTCCTGCTTGGATCGGAAACAGTTGGAAGTCTACTCCTTCTTGTCGGAATAAACCGAAAATAACGATCACAAACAAAGGAATGAGTTTGCAGACAAGCGTAATCGACTGAAAAGCTTCTCCAGCTTTAGAACCTAAAAAATTGATCAGCATGATCGATACAGCAGCTGTAACAGCTACAGGAACAATCATCGACTGGGAAAGATCAAATAAATTGACGAACTGTGTACCGAAAATGATCGACAAGGCTGCTACATTTGCTGGAAAATAAATCACGACTTGAGCCCAGCCAAGTAAAAATGCTGCTGTATTTCCATAAATCCGTTCGATATATTTGATCATCCCGCCTGTTTCAGGAATAGCCGCTGCCAATTCAGCTCCTGTCAGTCCTGCACAAACAGAAATCACACCACCTAGAAACCAGGAAAACATATGCAAACTGACGGTACCTGTTACTTCTGCTACGCTTGCGGCTTTGAAAAACACCCCTGCACCGATCACTGTGCCCATAACAGTCGATAAAGCAGTGAAAAAACCCATCGTACGCTTCAATTCATTTTCCGTTTTTACTTCCTTTACTGGCGTGGCTTGATATTCTTCCATTACTTACCTCCTTCCATACCATAGCCAAAAAGTATAGAAACCTTTTTGGCTATAGTTCTTGTTTTATACCGTCTCTGCTAATTTTTCTCTCAGTTTTTCCAACATATCCTTTGTCATTGCATCTAAATCGTATTTTGGTAAAAAGTCCCATTCCTCTTGCGCACAAAAAACATCTAGTGAGTTTGGCCAAGATTCTGCTATCGATTGACGCACAGGATCGACATCGTAATCCATTTTAAAATCTGGTATGATTTTTTGAATAGATGCTTTGATTTCTTCAGGCTCAAAAGACATTGCCGATATATTAAAGGCATTTCGATGAACTAGTCGATTAGGGTCTGCGTTCATGAGCTTTATAATGGCATCGATCGCATCTGGCATATACATCATATCCATTGATGTACCTTGATCAATGAAACTAGTGTACTTTCCTTCTTTGATTGCTGAATAATAAATATCGACTGCGTAGTCTGTCGTACCGCCTCCTGGCAAGGTCGCATAAGAAATCAATCCAGGGAAACGGACACCACGAGTATCTACGCCATATTTCACATAATAATAATCACATAGTAGTTCTCCAGCTACCTTCGTTACCCCATACATGGTTGTAGGGCGCTGAAGAGTATCTTGTGGTGTATGATCTTTTGGAGTATTTGGACCAAACGCGCCGATTGAACTTGGCGTAAAAAATTTCAGCTGGAATTCTCTAGCGACTTCCAATGCATTGACCAGCCCAGTCATGTTCAAATCCCAGGCTAACTGTGGTTTTGCTTCCGCAACAGCTGACAAAAGAGCAGCCAAATGGATCAATGTGTCCACTTGATATTGTTCTGCTATGCTGCGCATTTTTTCGTAATCCATTACATCTAGGATCTCAAAGATATCGTTTTTCCCAATGACTTCAGGCATGCGTATATCTGTCGCAATGACATTTTCACTGCCTAGTTCTTGACGTAGCCGTGTGATCAACTCTGAACCAATTTGTCCTAAACATCCTGTCACCAATACTTTTTTCATGATGATCCTCCCTGATCTTTTTTTACTACTATCTTCAGATGATTAACAATATATGCGTGAACATGTTCTCTAATTTTAAATATGCGAAAAAATTAAACTTAGTTAAATAATTTCCATTTCTTTTCCTATTTTTTGATAAACCGCTACTGCTTCATCAAGCATTTCCTTTGTATGTTCCGCAGTCGGCATATTTCTGATTCTGCCTGTCCCCAGAGGAACAGTTGGATAAACGATTGGTTTAGCATAAATCCCATGTTCGATCAGTTTCTTAGAGAAAGTCTGAGTCACTTTTTCATCTCCTAAAATAACTGGAGTGATAGGTGTTTCAGACACACCGATGTTATAGCCGACTTTTTTCAATTCTTCTTTAAAATAATTAGCATTTTCCCAAACTTTTTCGACAAGTTCCGGATGTTCCTGCATCAAAGAGATTGAAGCCAACGCAGATGCAGCTGCTCCAGGAGTTAGCGAGGTAGAAAATAGAAATGGCCGGCTTCTGGCTTTCAACCAGTCAATCAGTGTTTTTGAACCAGCTACATAGCCCCCAACAACACCTACAGCTTTCGATAACGTACCCATTTGCATATCAATTTTGTCGCTTAATCCAAAATGTTTGACGGTTCCTGCACCTTTTCCAGTTACACCTGAGCCGTGCGCATCATCTACATAGGTGATGAGTCCATATTTTTCGGCGATCGGGATGATTTCCGGCAATCGTGCAATGTCTCCATCCATGGAGAAAACCCCATCTGTGATATACATGATTTTTTTATATTTCTTACTTTCTACGGCTTCCTTTGCTTTATTCTCAAGGTCTTCCATATCTTGATGTTTGACTCGGATGATTGTTGCTCCGGATAAACGGCAGCCATCAATGATAGATGCATGGTTTAATTCATCCGATAAGATAGCATCTTCTTTTGTCATTACTGCAGAGATAGCGCCCATATTACAGTTGAATCCAGATTGAAAGGCGATTGCAGCTTCTGTCCCTTTGAATTCTGCGATTTTTTCTTCTAATTGTTGATGGATCTTCAGCGAGCCATTGATTGTTCGGACTGCACCTGCTCCTACGCCATAAGTTTCAGTTGCTTCAATACATGCTTTTTTCAATTCTTTGCGATTGGCAAACCCGAGGTAATTGTTGGATGCCAGATTGATCATCTTTTTTCCGTCTACGATGATACAAGCACCATTTTCACTTTCTAGTATATCGATCGTGTTGTACAATCCCTTTTCTTTCAGTTGCTCCAATTCTCTCTCCAAATACATCGTTAACTCTTTGGAAGACATGGCCTCCACCTCCATATTCATCTGTCTTGCAGAACATACCAAACATATATCGTGTCATTCATCTACGAAGCAAGTATGCCACACGATTGGTAACGCTTACATTAATTATGAGAGTTATTTAACCGTATTTTTTATTTACTGCATCTTTTTACTTTCCAAGAACTTGTATAGTATGAAAAGTTAACTTTTATATAATAGTGGTATTTTGATTTACCTAGAAAGAAAACACAACAAAACCATTGATGGAAGCTAGCTAGATAAAATCTAGTATATTCTGAATTTTTAAACTATTTCTCGCATAGACCAATAAAAAATAAAAAAATAAGCAAAAAGCTTTCATCTTTATTTATCAGCAATTTTCAATCTTATTATCTGATCATTTTTTCACAAAATATTTATATTGAATTTGAAAAAAAGACTGTGATAAATGTCTTATCACAATCCCTTCTTCCGAATAAACGGTGTTCTCCTGCCAACTCCTCGGACACAATCTCCATCATTTTTTGTTATTTTTGATCCAATTATCTGGTGTGAAAGATGGATCGTCAATAGACCACTCTAGAAAAAATTCTTCTAAAAATTCACGCATAAAGCC
>ENA-OWZU01000270-OWZU01000270.1-human-gut-metagenome-genome-assembly--contig:-NODE-270-length-17909-cov-7.748236_pt1 | contig 17909 bp, 18 predicted proteins | sample MGYA00249263_ERZ652121 | MGnify/ENA primary metagenome ERZ652121 (study PRJEB26925, sample SAMN05827113) | human gut metagenome | biome: ENVO:2100002; feature: ENVO:00000062; material: ENVO:00002003... | reverse complement strand
TCTACACCTATTAAGTCGTCGGCAGCGTCAGATGTGTATAAGAGACAGGTTGTAGGGATTTGTATTCTTTCAATTACTTCTAAATCTTTCGTACCTACTGCGCAGACAAATTTTGTTCCGCCAGCTTCAATTGCTCCATATAACATAAAACATTTGCTCCTTTGCAGTTAAGTCGTTTTACCTTGAATCAGCTTTACTGGTAAAACGTAATGTGATTCCAGTGGTTTTTCAGCATCTTGGATTCTTTGCAGTAGCAAGTCTACAAGGATGTCGGCAATATCCGTTATTGGTTGAGCGATAGTAGACAGATGCGGAAAATAATTCTGGATAAATTTTGTTCCGTCATATCCAATGATTTTCAATTGCTCAGGGATGCGGATATCGAGCTCTTGACACAGATTGTATGCCAATACAGCTGTAAGATCATCTGTGCAAAAAATACTGTCAATCTCTTCATTTTGCAAAATCCGTTTGATTTCTAAATTTTTTAAAGCAGTGGAACGAGCAGTTGAATGGAATTGAAAAATCTGTGGTTCTAGCTGCTGCTCATCCATAAATTTCAAATAGCCGTTCATTCGGTCATTTGTGGGGGAGTTGGATTCTTGCGAGCCCGTCAAAATAGCGATTTTACGAGCTCCTTTTAGATAGAGATTTTCTGTCGCGAGATAACCGCCTCGGAAATTATCACTGCTGACGATTGGTGTTCCGTCTGCCAGATAGCGGTCAAAAGAGACGATTGGCAACTCAATATTTTCGTACTCCTGTATCCCGAGATTATGAGCGCCGGCGATGATGCCGTCCACTTTATTTGCTGCTAACATGTTGAGATAATTTCGTTCTTTTTCTTTATTATTAGCACTGTCACATAAGATCGAACGATAGCCTAAATCAAATAATTTACTTTCCAACTGTTCGACTAATTCGCCAAAAAACGGATTGGCGACTGTTGGGAAAATCAAGCCGATCAATTGGGTGTTTTTTCCTTGAAGTGAACGAGCTAACGAATTCGGCTGATAATTGAGTTCTTTCATTGCTTGATTCACTTTATCGATTGTTTTTTGACTTAAAGAACCATAATTATTTATCACTCTCGAGACAGTAGTAGGAGAGACTCCTGCTTTTTTTGCCACATCTGTCAATTTAACAGCCATTTTCTTCATCCTTTATTTGTTCATATTCCGCAGATGCCATAAATTCCCTTTAAATTCCCTGTCACTTTTTATATACAAGCCCGTTTGATCATCTGTCGGAAAGACACGGGCAGTTGCTGTTTGCTGTCCATCATTTACAAACACCTCTACAACGGAACGATCAACAAATATTTGTAATTTCAGCGGTTTCTTTTCAATTGAGAATTCACGTACAGTTCCAAAATTTTCAGCGAAAGATTTGCCGGCATGGCTGCGATCCATACTCATTTTACCATGTATCGTATCAAAGGATAGTGTTAAACCGTGTTTTTGTTGTTCATCTGCAAACAATAAAATAGTACCTTTCTGTGAGTAATCGAATTCTAACTGGAGTTCATATTGATTTATTTCCGCGTCAATAGTGGTTTCCAAACCGCTAAAGTGATAAGATTTTCCTTTTCGCAACTGCGCTGTTTCTTTCACCGGTCGTTGATAGAGCTGCTCTTTTTCAATAGTAAGTTCTTTTACGATGCTCAAGCAGTGTGCCCATCCTTCTTCGTCAGTTGGATAGCTGATTTCAGGCAACCCAATCCAACTGATTGCCAAGGTTCGTCCATTTTCATCACTGAAACAATGCGTCGCGTAAATGTCAAATCCTTCATCTATATTTTTTATGTGAGTAGGGTCGGAAAGCTCATTTTTTTCAAAATCAAATGTTTGACCGATCACGTAAGTATTCGGGTAAATATTACTGTATGAGTGGATCTCGTGAGATAAACCTTGTGGGCAGAAGACCAGTAGTGCTTTGCCGTTCACAAATAATAGATTTGGACACTCGATCATAAAACCCATTTCTTCCTCTGTAAAACCCAAAGTTCCTAAAAACTGCCAATTTTGAAGATCTTTACTGTAATAAGTTAGGATTCTTCCTTGTTTTTGTTCAGTTTGTGCTCCGACAATGAGCAAGTAACCGTCATCATAAGCAATCAGCTGAGGATCACGGATTTCTTGTGTATATCCCGGAGGTGGGGAGCTGATCAAAGGAGTCGGTATCTTAGTGATATTACCATTTTTGTCCATCCATGCCCCTAACTGGAAGGAATGACGTCCCCAATTCGAATCACGCACATTTCCGGTATATGCAAGGAACAGTTGATTATCAATCGGCAAAGCTGAACCTGAGTACACACCGTGACTGTCAAATGAATTATCCGGAATCAGTTTGAGGCCATCGTTTTTCCAATCTATCAGATTAACTGAGGAGAGATGGTACCAAGATTTCAGACCATGAACAGACCCCATCGGATATGCTTGATAAAATAGCTGCCATTTCCCGTCGAAATAGGAAAAACCATTCGGATCGTTCAATAAACCAGTAACTGGTTGTATATGGTAGCCTAAGCGCCAATGGGAAGAATTGATTTTTTTCTCTAAGGAATGCAAATGTTCTTCAGACCATTCTTTATATGGACGATAACGATCCGTTCGTGACCAATTTTCTTTAAGTTTCATGACAAACTCCTTGTAAACGTATTCTTGGAATTATAATATATTTTTTCTGGTAAAATGTCAAACGAATATCAAAATTAAATGGCTTATAAAAGCTATTTTTTTATATATAAAAAATTATTTTATTTAAAATTTGATAATCGATTGACAATCGTTTTAAATCATGGCATATTGTGCTTAAGAAAAATTTATAGTTACTGCTTCAATAATTTTGGATTAGGAGGAAATGAAATGGATTACAAAAAAGTAGCTGAAGAAATCAGCAAAGCGCTTGGAGAAGACAATGTACAAGCAGCTGCGCATTGTGCAACACGTTTACGGCTTGTCTTAAAAGATTCAGACAAAGTAGACCAGAAGGCTCTGGATGATAATGAAAGTGTGAAAGGAACTTTTGAAGCAAATGATCAATTTCAGATCATTATCGGAGCAGGTGATGTGAATAACGTATATGATGAATTCGTTAAGATCACCGGCGTAAAGGAAGCTTCAACCGACGATTTGAAAGCGGTAGCATCGAATAAGAAGAATAATCCTGTCATGGCCTTTATCAAGGTGTTGTCAGATATCTTCGTTCCGATTGTCCCTGCATTGGTTGCGGGTGGACTGTTGATGGCTCTGAATAATGTTTTGACGGCACAGGATTTGTTTGGTCCTCAGTCAGTGGTTGAGTTGTATCCATCAGTGAAAGATTTTGCTGGCATCATTAATTTACTTGCTTCAGCGCCGTTTGCTTTTTTGCCGATTTTGGTAGGTTTTTCAGCAACTCGACGTTTTGGAGGCAATCCGTATCTTGGAGCAGCAATGGGGATGGCGATGGTCATGCCGGATTTAGTGAATGGATACAGTGTGACGAATGCTATTGCAGAAGGATCGATGCCTTATTGGAATATTTTTGGAATGAATGTGGCACAAGCCGGTTATCAAGGATCTGTTCTTCCAGTCCTTGCAGTTTCTTGGATTTTAGCTACTTTAGAAAAATTCTTCCATAAACGGTTGGCTAATGCTTTCGACTACACATTTACTCCAATGCTAGCTATTATTATTACTGGTTTTTTAACTTTTACAGTAGTAGGGCCGGTGATGCGTACTGTCGGAGACGGCTTAGCTGATGGATTAAGCTGGTTATACAGTACTACTGGAGCTTTCGGCTTAGGTGTCTTTGGTTTCTTCTATTCGCCGATAGTCATTACCGGATTACATCAAAGCTTTCCAGCAATCGAGACTACTTTACTAGCAGATGTTGCCAGAACGGGTGGCTCTTTTATCTTTCCAGTTGCCTCAATGGCAAATGTAGCGCAAGGAGCGGCTGCTTTGGCGATTATGCTGCTGACAAAAAATAAAAAGCAAAAGAGTCTAGCTACCACTGCAGGTGTTTCCGCTATGTTGGGGATTACTGAGCCAGCGATATTCGGTGTGAATTTGAAACTGAAATTTCCGTTTATTTGTGGAATGATTGCTGCAGGAATTGCTTCATTCTTTATCGGCTTGTTCCACGTATTAGCAGTTGCGATGGGACCGGCAAGCGTCATTGGCTTTATTTCCATTGCACCTCGTTCGATTCCTTCATTCATGATCGGAATTGTTATCAGTATAGTGATCGGTTTTTTAAGCACTTACTTCTATGGAAAAAAACATATGGAACTGCTAGCAGATGGTGAATCAAAAGGAACAGAAGCAGCTGAGTCAATCAGTTCAGCTCCTAAAACGACTAGGAAACCGCAAGATGAAATTTTAGCTGCATCAGTCAGCGGGAAGATTCTCCCTTTAACGAAGGTAAAAGATCCAGTTTTTTCCACTGAAATGATGGGAAGAGGTATAGCAGTCAAACCAGATGACGGGGTAGTCCATGCTCCAGCAGATGGTATATTGACAGTTGTCCACGAATCTAAACATGCATATGGCTTGAAAACAGAGAAAGGAGCGGAAGTACTGATCCATATCGGTATCGATACAGTGAATCTAAAAGGGGCCGGATTCACGACACAGCGACAATATGGTGAATTAGTGAAAAAAGGGGATATTCTCGGTACATTTGATCGTAAATTGCTTAAAGAAGAAGGGTACGACGATACAATTATGGAAATTGTCACTAATTCCTCTGCATATGCTAATGTAAAAATTCTTGAAAAAAACACGGTCAAAAGTGGTGAAGATATTCTGATAGTGAGTGAAACAGATGAAAAATAAATGGTGGAAAAGTGCAGTAATCTATCAAATCTATCCTCGAAGTTTTCAAGATACAAATGGAGATGGCATTGGAGATATTCCTGGTATTCTTTCAAGATTAGATTATCTAGAAAACCTGGGAATCAATGCGATATGGTTAAGCCCGGTTTATGAATCACCTAATGATGATAATGGCTATGATATCAGTGACTACAGAAAAATAGGCGCAGAATATGGAACGATGGCAGATATGGATTTACTGATAAAAGAAGCACGACAAAGGGGAATAAGAGTCATCATGGATCTTGTTATCAATCATACGTCAGACAGACATCCATGGTTTCAATCGGCAAAAAAAAGTGTTACCAGTCCCTATCACGACTATTATGTTTGGCGTAAAGAACCGAATGGATTAGAGTCGAACTTCGGCGGTTCAGCATGGACCTATGTGCCCGAAGTGAATCAATATTATCTGCACTTGCATTCGAAAAAGCAGCCGGATTTGAATTGGCAAAATCCAAAGATGAGACAAGCAATCTATGACATGATGAATTTTTGGCTTGAGAAAGGGATTGGCGGATTTCGATTAGATGTCATTGATCTGATTGGAAAACAGCCGGAACAATCTATTACTAAAAATGGTCCTCTTTTACATGATTTATTGCAAGAAATGTACCAAAAAACATTTGGTCATTATGATGTAGTGACAGTGGGAGAGACTTGGGGGGCAACGCCCAAGATTGCGCAGCTGTATTCAAAAGAAGAACGCAAAGAATTATCAATGGTCTTTCAATTCGAGCATATTAATCTAGACAAACAGAATGGCAAGCGAAAATGGGATCTAAAGGATTTAGATCCACAGGAATTACATCGGACTTTTTCTAAATGGCAGATTGAATTAGGTGGTTGTGGTTGGAATTCTTTATTTTGGAATAATCATGATCTCCCACGAATCATTTCTCGCTGGGGGGACGATCAAGAATATCGAACAATCAGTGGAAAAATGCTAGCGATATACCTCCATTTTATGCAAGGTACTCCTTATATCTATCAAGGAGAAGAGATCGGCATGATCAATTATCCAGTAAAGAGTATTGATGAGGTAGATGATATTGAAAGCCAAAGAATGTATGCAGAACGTATAAAAAAAGGCTATTCGAAGGAAGAGTTGATCCAATCAATCAACTCGAAGGGGCGAGATAATGCTCGCCATCCGATGCAATGGAACAATCACAAAAATGGTGGCTTTACGGAAGGCACTCCTTGGTTGCCAGTGGGGAATACAGAAGAGATCAATGTAGAAGCAGCATTAGCTGCTCAAGATTCCTTGTTTTATACGTATCAAAAACTGATCGAATTGCGCAAAGAATTACCTGTGATTGTCTATGGGAAATATCAAGTCATTGAGACAGAGGAACCGAATGTTTTAGCATATCTACGCAGTTTAAAAAAACAAAAAATACTAGTTGTAGTTAATTTTTCTGATCAAAAGACTACTTTTCCAATCGGTAAGTATCGTGTCAAACAAGTCTTGATCCAAAATTACAAAAAGAAAATTACTAACAATTTACTCCCATATGAAGCTTTTAGCGCGCTGATCTATTAAGTGGTTTTTTCTATAGATGAATCTTTGTTATGAGGTAGATAGTTCAATGAAACAGTTATTCGATTTGTTTATAGAAAACAATTTAATCAGCAAAAAGGGGGACAAACTTTTAATTGTCTCCCTTTAATTGTTAGGATGGAATATTATCACTCTTAAACAATAAGTTAAAAAAATACTCGTTTACATAAAAAAGATTATTTAGATGCGATAATATCATAGATAAAGAAACATTCATCATAAGAAACAGTGATCCCAAATTCTGTTTCAATATTTTTGAAGGCCTTTTTTGCATGAAAAATTGTTTCATGAGAAGGTCTTGTGTCATCTTCTGATATAATTTTAAGTTCATGACCGTTTATCAATGTACGCTCAATTAGACACGCTGTATGAATCAAAAGTTTTAAAAGAATGGAATGAGTGAATTTTTTGTGGAAAGTACATTCCAATTCTTGGATAAAATCCATTAAGCTTTTTTGGATCTTATTCCCAGCTAATAAGTAGAGATATTTGTCCACTGCTTCAATTCCCATATCAAAAAACGATATTTCTTGTGAATGAGTGGCTGCTGCCCTTTTTTGATTGTTGTTCTTCAGTCGTAAGATGACAAAGCATCTTATCTTTGAATAAAAAAATAGAACTACCTAAGGAAGCGTTTCGGCGCTTCCTTTTTCTATATGATCGTTTAATGACTGTAGGAATTCAGTATACCAAAAGAAAACCACCTTTTTGACTAAACTTGATAGTGGTCAATTTTTTATGATGGATAAGTATCTATACTTAGTCTCGTAAGAACGAAAAGGAAAAGAGGGAGAAAGATGAAATTTCAAAAGTGGATCCAAGAGCATCGAAAGCATATCACCGCCTTATCAGCTGTGTTGATTATTTTTGGTTTTATCGGAAAATTTACTGGATTTGTCTTGTTCTATAACATTGCTCTAGCCATAGCTTCTATTATTGCGGTCATACCTATTATGATCCATGCGTATCAGGCAGTAAAAGTCAAAGTTATCTCAATTGATTTACTCGTTACTATTGCTGTGCTTGGTGCCTTTATGATCGGAGAATACAAGGAGTCAGCTATCGTTACATTCTTGTTTTTGTTTGGTAGCTATCTGGAACAAAAAACATTGACCAAAACGCGGGAATCAATCAAGGCTTTGACCGAGATGGCCCCATCGACTGCTAGCGTTGTCCAAGAAGATGGAACGACCGAAGAAGTGGAAATCGATGACGTGGAAGAAGGCGATATCGTCTTAGTAAAAACTGGTGGAGCTATTCCTGTGGACGGTCGAGTCATTGACGGGAAAGGGTATGCGGATGAAGCCGCAGTGACGGGTGAATCACGACAAGTCGTCAAAATCAGTGGAGATGACGTATTTTCTGGAACGATTTTAGCAGATGGCTACGTGACGATTGAAGCAACTAAGGTCGGAGATGATACGACCTTTGCCAAAATTATCGAATTAGTCGAAGAAGCACAAGATACCAAATCACATGCGGAAAAATTCATTGATCGTTTTTCTCAGTATTATACTCCAACCGTTTTACTTATTGCGTTGCTTGTTGGTCTGATCAGTCGTGATTTTCGTTTAGCCATCACTGTTTTGGTTCTTGGTTGTCCTGGCGCTTTAGTCATTGGTGCGCCTGTTTCGAATGTAGCAGGAATCGGTAATGGAGCGAAACGTGGCATCTTAGTAAAAGGCGGTGAAGCAATGGATACTTTTTCCAAAACTGATACTTTTGTCTTTGATAAAACCGGTACATTGACCAAAGGAACTCCTGCTGTATCCACTATCAAGAACTATACAGAGGATGAAGGGGACAGCTTAGCTTTAGTGGCTCGATTAGAAACGTTATCCGATCATCCTCTGGGGCGCGCCGTGATCCATTATGCTCAGGAGAAAGACCTTGATTTTCAACAATTAGCAGTCAAAGATAATCAGACGATCAAGGGACAAGGAATCACAGCTGAGATTGATGGTCATACAGTTTGTGCGGGCAACACCAAATTGATTGCCGCTCACAAACTTTCTCTCACACCAAAGCAAGTACAAGATTTACATCAATTACAACAAACAGGCAGCTCGGTCATTATTGTAGTAATCGACAAAAAAATCACTCAAATCATTGGTGTGTCAGATGTGATTCGACCAGAAGTCGCTGAACAATTAGCTATGTTGAAACAAGCAGGAGCAAAACATTTAGTGATGCTGACAGGTGATAATCAGATGACTGCTGATTATGTAGCTGATATGTTAGGCATTGATGAAGTCCATGCTGAATTATTACCAGATGAAAAGGTTCAATTTGTGAAAAAATACCAAGAACAAGGATTGCGCGTTGCTTTTATTGGAGATGGAATCAATGATTCTCCCTCTTTGGCTGCGGCTGATATCGGGATTGCTATGGGATCAGGAACGGATGTCGCTATCGAAACGAGTGACGTTGTCTTGATGCAATCTAGTTTTGGATCGTTGGTTCATGCTTACCGTTTGGCTAAGAAAACTGTTTTGAATACCCGTGAAAATGTAGTGATTGCCATTGGTGTCGTCTTATTTTTACTCATCGGCTTATTTGCCGGGTTTATTTACATGGCTAGTGGGATGTTCGTTCACGAAGCTAGTATCTTGATCGTTATCTTTAACGCGATGCGTTTATTGTATTTTGGACACGAAAGCAAAGAAGAAAAATCGTAAAACTTGATAAGAATCAATTTTTTTATGGAAGCTGTAATCTAGAATAAGACTATCAAGAAAAAGGAAGGAAGAACTACGATGAAAAAAATGATTATGCAATTAGATACACTAGCTTGTCCAAGCTGTATGCAAAAAATCGAACATGCGGTTTCTCAACAGCCTGGGGTAAGCAATACGAAAGTTTTGTTTAATGCGAGCAAAATCAAAGCAAACTTTGATCCAGAGGAAGTCCACCCTGAACAATTAGCTGCAGTTGTGGAAAAATTAGGTTATGAAGTCCAATCAACAAAAGTAAAAGAGGCGTAAATCAATGAATATAGTGGAAGAAAAATTTGCTCAAGAAACAAAACAAGCAGATATCGGCCATCATAAACCAACTGCTGGCGCCATGGTGGGGCATGTATTAGCAAATTTTAAATTAGAAGAAATGAAATTGATCCAAGCACAATTGTATGTTTTGGGTACATCTTCGCAAGAATTAAGTACCCTTTTTTCAGAATATGCTGATCAAGAAGCGAGATGGTTCAATGAAATCTCTCATGAGTTAGTGATTGAGAATGAAATCGTTCCGTCTACTTTAGAAGAAGTCATGCGTTATGGAAAAATTTACGAACATGGTCAAAACAAATATTTACCAGCCTCAACAATGTTGGAAAACTTTGCAAAAGATTTTGATTTCCAAAATGTCTTTATCACACGGGCAATCAAGTTAGCTGAAAAAGAAGAAAAATATGGCTTGCAACAATTACTCGTTGAACTTTTAAGTTTCAATAAAGAAATCATCTACCAAGTACAAAGACTCCAAGGAAAAACTGTCCGACAAGATTTGGATGAGGAAGACGATGATGACTAAAAGTCTATGTTTCTTCAAATACAAATATAAAGCGTGAGAAAAGCGGGAAAAAACACGAAGTTTTTGTCTTAAAAATAAAATAAAAAGAAGCACCCGCTGATGTTGTCTATAAGACATCAGCGGGTGCTTCTTAGTTTTTAAATGGTTTAAAAGATGGATGAGAAAATACAAAAAATCAATAAAATCACATTGCTTATTTGATAGAATAAAGAAGTGGGGGAGTAATCGAAAGGGTTTTTTTAATTGAAAAAAAGGATTTTATTAACAATGGGTCTAGCTTTTTTGTTAGCTGGTTGTACCAACGGGAATGAACCAAGAAAAGAATCAACAAAAGAAACAGCGAAAACAACAATTGCAACTACTACAACAACTAGCACAGAGAGCAAGTCAACTGCAACAAGTACAGAAACAGCAGATACCTCTACTTCATCAGAGTCTTCCAAAACGACTGAAACAACTCAAACATCTACTTCAAGTTCTTCTGTAGAGGCTTCATCTTCCTCTTCAGAAAGCAGCGAACAAGTCGAACAAACACTGTGGAATGCAGACAAAGCCGCACAATTAGAGGCATTTATGACCACATGGGGCCAAACAATGGGACAACAATACAAAAGTTATACGAATCAAATGAGTGTGGACTTATATGGTCTTAAAGTCCCTCAAGCTATTTTGAACGGGGAGTGGAAGATGGCTATTGGTGGAGTGCCTGTTTCTGCAGAATGGTCAGAAAGCGGGACAGGTCAAGCAGATTATCAAATCACGGCCGTCTATTCCGATGCAGAGACAGAACCATATCTGAAAAAGCACGTCTATCTATTCGGGTTTCAGCAAAATCAGCCAAAAGTATTGGTGACACAACAAAATCAGGGGAATCCCGATAATTATCTTTACTTCAACGAGACAGCGAATAATGAATTGAAAAATGGCTTTAATCAAATCGTTTATGGGCAAGTAAACCAGTGAGAGAAAGAAGAGACACAGTGGAAAATATTAATTGATTGCTATGACTAAGAATTAAGATGAAGGATGAAATTTCTAGTTTCGTCCTTCATCTTAGTTACGTTTTACTTGGATAACTTTAATAATAACGATAAATAGTTTTCTCTCGACTTCTTTAGAGATTGAATAAACCCTCCAATACTAAAATTGAATGTTGCAAGAGCATGAATTGCCAATTGTATTATTAGAATTTTTAGAAAATTGCACCTTTAGTTTCTTTAGATAAAATGATACAATGATTGGTAAAATTGTGAAAGGGTGGTCATTTGTTAGAGAAGTTTTTGGATATGTCGTTAGTTCAACGTATTGTTGTTGGTATTTTAGTCGGAATATTGTTTGGTATCTTTTTCCCCACGTGGACATTTATTTCAATATTGGGTACGTTGTTTGTCAGTTGCTTGAAAGCAATTGCACCTCTTCTAGTTTTTTTCTTGACGATGGCTTCAATTGCCAAACATAAAATAGGAAATAAGACATTTGTGAAGCCTATTTTAGTCTTATATTTAGTAGGAACATTGCTTTCGGCACTTGTAGCAGTGATTATAAGTTCAATTTTTACTGTTCCTATTACTTTACAAGAAACAGTATCTGAACAAGCACCGCAAAATTTGGAAAGTGTTTTATCTACGATGTTGACAAATGTCACACAAAATCCTGTTCAATCGCTCATTGATGCGAATTATCTTGGCGTCTTATTCTGGGCTGTGTTGTTAGGTCTGGCTTTTCGAGCACGTTCAGAATCGACAAAAGAATTGGTGGATCAAATATCTGTAGCATTATCACAAGTCGTACAAGTGATTATTGCATTCGCTCCGATAGGGATTTTAGGATTGGTTTATCAATCGATTGCCACGACTGGAATCGCTGGATTGGCAGAGTATCTGCAGCTTTTACTTGTGTTGATTGGCACGATGCTGTTTGTCGCATTAGTTGTGTACCCGTTCCTCGCGTTTTTGTTTATTAAAGAAAACCCCTATCCATTGATTCTTTTTTGTTTGAAAGAAAGTGCGCTTCCCGCTTTCTTTACCCGAAGTTCTGCCGCAAATATCCCGATAAACATGATGCTGGCTGAAAAATTGAAATTGACGAAAGAGTCTTATTCCATATCGATCCCATTAGGTGCTACGATCAATATGGGCGGTGCTGCGATTACCATTTCCGTGATGTCATTGACGGCTGTACATTCCTTAGGGATTGAAGCACCATTTGTTTTGAAAGTCCTTTTATGTATTTTGTCTGCTTTAGCTGCTTGTGGGGCTTCAGGTGTTGCGGGCGGTTCACTGTTATTGATTCCATTAGCATGTAGTTTGTTTGGTATCTCTAATGATGTTGCGATGCAAATCGTCGGTATCGGATTTATTATCGGTGTTATCCAAGATTCAATGGAAACTGCCTTAAATTCGTCAAGTGATCTGTTGTTTACTGCAATAGGAGAATTAGGCGCGCGTAAAAGAAGTGGAGAAAAAATCAAATTGAAAGATCGATTAGATGGGTTAAATGAACGTTGAATATTAGATATTTAGGGATGAACCTTAAGACGATTCAAATTTTTAATGAGTTATATAGATGTACGTGTAAAATAGAGGTTCCTGTTAAATCGAGATAAAGTCGTTTATAATAACAATTAAAAGCATAGGTAATTGTTATTGGAGGCGCATCATGGATTTTTTACGTAAATTTGGTTTCTTCTTTTTATTATTAGGCGTGTTGAGTGATTTTTTGACTCCGTACGTATTAGGATTGTATTATCCTGAATTAAATCAAATGAAGAGTGTGATCAGTGTATTTGGAGAGGTTTCCAGTCCTGTAAGAAAGGCGTTTCTTATTTGGTCAGTGGTTTCAGGGATTTTATTCATCCTGTCATCGCCTGCATTGTATGCTGCATTTGCAAGTACATCTCGTGTGTTAGCTACCCTAGTTACAGCATCTATCGGTTTCTATGGTATAGGTGATTGTATCTTCACAGGTTTGTTCAGTATCAATACCCATGAGTCTTCGTGGAATGTCTCGACATGGGTCCATAATATCGGATCAGGTTTAGGTTATAGTGGTTTTTTATTGTTTCCAGTTCTTCTTTTCTTGATCTATCGAAAAAATGGGCAAATGGACGTAAGCCACTTATACCTTGGGCTGTCTGTAATCAGTTTGCTTTTTGCGGCGATTTATGGTCTGGCAAGAATTCCTTCTATAAATTCTTGGCCATTACTGAATAAAATAGGATTTTGCCAAAGAATCAGTTTTTTCTTTAATTATGTGCCCATTGCCTGGTTGAGTATCTTACGTCTCAAACAGTAAAACTTGAGCCATCAAATTGAACAGTCAGCGGACATTTCGTCCGTTGGCTGTTTTTTTGTTTTTCTGAAATATAGTTCCATAATTTTCTTGTAGAGCTTCTGTTTTAGCGTATATTAACTGAGAAAGAGTAGTGTATGATTTCTCAGGTTATTTTAATCTTTTATTTGGTCTAGTTCTCCTTATAAGAAAAAATTATAGTGAATATAGAAGGTGATGGAAATGAGTGTAATACAATATCAAGAAAGCAAACTACGAAGAGTAGCGATCCTGAACAGACTGTCCAATTTCGAGCATGTAAGTTACCAGCAACTTTCTGAAGAATATTATGTTTCCAGAAGCAGTATCGCAAATGATATTTCTTACATCAAATATGTATTTGCGAAAGAAGGATTGAATCTCAGTTTTGATCGTTTCGGGACATATTTTGAAGGAAATGAAATACAGGTTCAGAAGGTACTGAAGCGTATGATCCTGAATCATTTTGATGAATTGGAGATCGTAAGAGAAATAGTGGATCGAAAGCTTCTAGCAATAGTCGAACGATCTTTTCGCGAGAGCATTGCAGACAAGCAAATTGAGATACCAGAAAGCTACTTTTCAAGTATCATCGTTTCGATCTTATTGATGATTCAGCGTTCAAGAGAAGGGAAGAAAATCAGCTTAAAAGGTAAAAATCAATATGGAAAGTATTTTTTAGAATTCAATAAATATCCCCTCGTTTGTTAATTGCTGTATCAGTTAGAGGAACAGCGTATTTACCAATTTTCGCAAGAAGAAGTACAGTATCTGACTTATGTTATTGTGGGAAGTGGTTTACGCTTTTTCATGAAAAATGAAACGATCCCTTTAGTATTTCGAGAAAAAATCCGGCAATTGATCCAAAAAGTGAGTAGAGGCATTCAGATAGATCTTACCCAAGATAGTCGTTTAGAAGAAGATCTGCTTGTCCATCTGTATCAGCTGCTTTTACGTATTGAGGCTCAAACGACCATCGTAAATCCTTTGATAGATGAGATAAAACAAAATTATCCTTCTTTGTATGGTGTTGTCTGGTTTGCGTTAAATGATTTTCGCTGGCCTTATCAAGTAAGCTTGTCCGAAGATGAAGTAGGTTTTGTAGCTATCCATTTCCAAGCAGCAATCGAGCGTGTCAAACGATTAAATAGACTCTTATTCGTATGTCCCAATGGCATGGGAACCAGTTCATTTGTTTCTGCAAAAATCAGAAGAATCTTACCTGATATCGATAGTATCGAAACAGCATCTGTCGATAAATTGAACAGACTAGATTTGTTTGACGTAGATTTGATTATCTCCACTGTCGATATACCTAAACAAATTAGACCAGTAGTAAGAATCTCACCAATGGTTACTGCTAGAGATATGAAACGTATCATGAATCATTATATCGATCTGGTCATAGATAACGAACAAATAAACATCGAAGGCTCGATAGCTGAAAAAGTGAAAACTCTTATTTCCTCTAATGTCTATTTTGATCACTTTGATTCAAAAGAAGCTGCTATCCGTTTTTTGGTTGATCAGCAACAGTTTGAGAATGAAGATTCGAAACAGCGATTTCTCCACTCTATTTTTGAGCGTGAGGAAATCCAATCAACATACTTGGAGAATGGTTTTGCTATTCCTCATGGCAATCCTAATGTCGTTAAACAAACTTCGGTTGCTGTATTGATAGCAGACAAGCCATTTTCATGGGGATATCAAAAGGCAGATATCGTTGTTCTGCTAATGATCCGAGAAGAAGATGTGAAAGAAGTCGAACCTGTGATGAAAATGGTCATGCAAGGAATAGAGGATAAAAATTGGTTTATTTCAAAAATGTTGGAGGTCAGAGAATGAGTAGTATCAATAAATTGCTACCGAAAAATCAAATCCAAGTAATAGAAACGGCTGAAAATTGGATGAAAGCAGTCGAAATTGCTAGTAATCCATTATTAAAAAACAAAATGATAACGCATACGTATTTAGAAAACATGATCAGAAGTGTAGAGGAAAATGGACCATATATGGTGTTGGCTGATTATTTTGCGCTGATGCACGCAAAACCAGGTCTTGGAGTAAACGAGCAAAGTATGAGTCTTTTAGTCGTAAAAGATGCTGTAGATATGAAAGGGAAACCAATCCATATTTTTTTGGTTTTAGCTGCCAAAAACCACGAAAGCCATCTGGAGAGATTAAAAGATATCATGGAAATATTTATGGACAATGAAAAATATCAAACGATTTTATCAGGAAATAAAGAAACAATCATTCAGTTATTTGCATAAGGAGGAAGAAAAATGAAAATTTTAGCAGTATGTGGATTTGGTGTGGGGAGTTCTATGGTTTTGAAAATGTCTCTTGATAAAGTAATTAAGGAGCTTGGTTTAAAGGTGACAGTGGAAAATACAGATTTATCCACTGCCAAAGCAACGATGGCAGATGTTTATTTTACAAGTCATGAATTACTTCCAGAACTAAAAGCTTCTGTAAAAGCGCCTGTTTATCCTATTAAAAAGTATATGGATACTTCAGAAATAAAGGCGCAATTGGAACAATATCTAGCTGATAAGGGGGAATAAAAGAATGAATTTCATTAGTGAACACATCTTGAAGAATCCGCCCGTCTTGCTAGGTTTGATTGCGATGCTCGGGCTGATCATCCAGCGAAAATCATTTTCAGAAACGGTTAAGGGAGCTTTGACCGCTGCATTTGGTATGGTTGCTTTGACCGCCGGTGTCAATATGCTGGTCGGAACGATTTCTCCAATCAATATAGCTGTCCAAACACAGTTGGGTGTAGAAGTGACAGAAGGACTATCTGATGTGACGTTTACTGCAGAATATGGCGGAACGGTCGGATTAGCTATGTTTTTAGGATTGGTTATCCATTTATTGATTGCTCGGTTTACACCTGTGAAGACGATCTTTTTAACAGGTCATATGCTTTGGTGGTTTCCTTTCGTATTTGTAGCAGCTGGTGTGGAAGCAGGACTGTCAGGGGGAGCATTGATTGGAATCAGCGGGATTTTATCGGCTTGTTATTGGTCTTTCATGCCGTGGATCATGCGCAAATATGTCTGGGATGCTACGGGAGATGATTCTTTCCTGATTGGTCATCCAACGGGTGTTTTGTCTTTAGTTTCGGGATTTGTAGCAAAACGAGTAGGAAATAAAGAAAAATCGACAGAAGATATCAAAGTACCTGAGAATCTTTCATTTTTCCGAGAAATCTCAATTACAGGTGCACTAGTCATGTTCTTGATGAATACCGTAGTTGGGATCATCGCACCTGTTTTGATACCAGAAGGGGATAATCTCCTGATGTTTTCGATTGAAGCAGGGTTGAATTTTGGTGCAGGACTACTCATTATGCTATATGGTGTCCGACTACTGATCAATCAAATCATTCCAGCATTTCAAGGGATTGCAGAAAAAGTCGTACCGGGAGCGAAACCAGCATTTGATGTGCCTATTTTATTCAATTATCGACCAAATGCAGTGATTATCGGTTTTATCGTGGCAATGATCACTTCTACGATTTTAGTTGTTTTGGCTAATTCATTCCATCTATTCGGTGTGTTGCTTGTGCCATTAGTAATCACAAGTTTCTTTGAATGTGGTGGTGCAGCAGTCATCGGTGAAGGTCAAGGTGGCTTTCGTGGAGCGGTTGTCGGAACAATCGCAGCTTCATTTGTCATGGTCGTATTAGCTGGTTTTTCAGCTATTGTTTTTAGTACGACGATCCAAAGCTGGATATTGATTTTCGGCGGAAACGATTTGTCGTTATGGGGAATGATCGGTAGAGGATTCAGCGGTTTGTTTGGAGGGTTCTAGATGTTCAAATATATGGATAAAATCAAACAGTTATTAGATTTGGTTGAAAAGGAAGAAAAAAGTCAATCAAAGAAGCAATCGATGTATTGACCCAAGCGAATCTGCAAAAACGTTCGGTCTATATTTTTGGTGCTAGTCATGCTGGTATCTTAGCGGAAGAGATGTATTATCGGGCTGGTGGGATGATGACCATCAATGCTATCTTTGGACGAGAAGTGATGCTAGATCGTTCCCCTATCACCTTTACCAGTCAAATGGAACGTTTAGAAGGATATGGAACGAATTTAGCAAAAACAGTTTCATTTAAAGATCAAGATGTATTGATCCTTCACTCGGTATCGGGAAGAAACCCAATCATTATTGATTTAGCGTTAGCTGCAAAAGCGAAGGGCGTAAAAATCATTAGTTTGACGAATGTCCAATATTCACGATCGGTGACTAGTCGTCATTCATCAGGGAAACGATTGTTTGAGGTTTCTGATATAGTTATCGATAACCATGGGGATATAGGAGATGCTTGCTGTGAGCTGACAGGTATCGTACAAAAAGCTGGTCCTTCCTCTACTGTAATCGGTGCAGCCATCCTCAATACGATCATCGTGGAAGTTTGCGAACAGCTTATTGCAAATGGGATAAAACATCCTCCTATATTTTATTCGGCGAATTTAGATGGGGGCGATCTGCGAAACGCGGAATTATATGAGGAATATAAAGAAGTGATTCATTATGAATTCATGTAATTCATGGATAGGCTACAATTAACTAGACAGAAAAATTAAGGTGTGTAGACTAGAAGAAAACATACCAGGAGGAATTTT
>ENA-OWZU01000257-OWZU01000257.1-human-gut-metagenome-genome-assembly--contig:-NODE-257-length-18520-cov-21.142702_pt1 | contig 18520 bp, 24 predicted proteins | sample MGYA00249263_ERZ652121 | MGnify/ENA primary metagenome ERZ652121 (study PRJEB26925, sample SAMN05827113) | human gut metagenome | biome: ENVO:2100002; feature: ENVO:00000062; material: ENVO:00002003... | reverse complement strand
TAGAGTAATTACTTTTATAAGTAATGGTACTGGTTCAATTCCAGTTGTTCCCTTAATGAAAAAAGAATGGAGATTTTATGGAAAGTTTTTCTGAAAGGTTAATTCATTTAAGACACAGTAATAATTTAACACGACAACAAGTGAGAGAAAGTTTAAATATTAATAATGTATCAACTTATAATCGTTGGGAAAATGGAAGTAGAACACCTAACAATGAAACTATTGTAAGATTTGCTAACTTCTTTAAAGTTTCTCCTATGTACATGTTAGGCATTAGTCACCTTAGAAATGGTGAGGAATATTTGCTAGATGTATTAGAAAATATTGAATCTGATGATACTGTTGAAGGATTGAAAGCTAAAGCTGGCTTAGCAGAATATCAAAAAAATTATATGTAGTAATATATATGTTGTGTTAATCGGAAAAATAAGAAACAATGTTAATCAATTTAACAATTCGTTTAGTTTGTGATATAATAAACTTAAATTTGAGTAAAGATAGGAATCTATTTATGAATAAGAATTTGAACCCTTTAAACTGGACTAAAAAACAGCAAATTATTAGTGGAGCAGTTGCGATTGTTTTAATCGGTGGCGTTACTACTGGAATAGTTAATCATGCAAATCATCAAGCAAAAGAGAGAAAAATTGAAGCTTTAAAAAATAAAAAAATTAAACTTTGTAAGGCTAGAGCCGAAAAAGCAAAACAACTTGAAAAATCTAATGAAGCAGACAGTAAGAAATTACTAGATATTGCTGAAAAAACTCCTACTGACAAAAATATTAAACTAGCTGAAGATTCAATTCTTAAAGTTAAAAATGCTGAAGTAAAAAAAGGTTTTGACAATCAAGTGGTTGGTATTAAAAATCGTGTGAAGCTAGAAAATGAAGCTAAGACAGCGGTTAGTAGTTATCAAAAAGATGCTATGAATCAAGATAAATATAAGACAGCTCAATAAGCTGTATCTAAGCTTACTAGTTCTTATTCAAAAGGTTTGAAAGACAATTTGAATAAACAGCTTGCGACTTCTAAGAAACAAGCTGATGATGCTACAAAGGCACAACAAGCTAAGAGTGCAAGTGATTCAAAGGCGAAAGCAACCAATACTAATAAAGAGCAAACAGCTTCGACTGAAAGTGCAACGAACAATAATAGTAATAATGCTAATGAAAATACTGTTTCACAAGGTACAGTAAATAATGATGTTGCTAGTGGGTCTAATTCTTACGGTGGAGGAAGTCAAAATAACTATTCACAAGGTGGTTCAAATACTTCTCAAAACAATACTAATTCAGGGGCAAGTAATCAAGGGTAAGGTAATAGCGGACAAAATAATTCAAATTCAAATACAAACACAAATACAGGCGGTAATGGCTCAAATACAAATAACAATGGTTCAAATGGTGGTGATAATAATAATCAACCACAAACACGATATCTTGGTTGGGTATCAGTTGATGGAGCGAGAAGATATTCTCAAACTTTCAGTACATTAGGTGAAGCACAAAATTATGCAGCCACAACAGCAAATTCAAGTGAAGTTACCGATTTATTATTGAGTGGTCATAGTATTAGATATGGTGTAGAACCGGTATAAAGTTAATTAAACTTAATAAATGTATAAATCACTTTCTTAAATGAGAGTGATTTTTTTAGCGAACGAATTATCACGGTTGAATGGGGTTCAAGTCCCTACGGTCGCATTTCAATATTAAAAATAAGAAAAGAGAAATAGATGATTATAGAGGGAAAAATTGAGTGAAGGTTTAGCTCGATTGACAGTTACCTATGATGATAATCACAAGGTAATTAATACAGGTTTAAATATTTTAACTGTAATAAGATTAATGCGTTCTGAAGGATTATCACTAATTGAAAAAGATGTTAACGGTACATCTTATTGGAAAAGAGAGGATTAAATATATGGTGAATGACCGAAAAGTCAATAAACTATAAATCTGAAATAAGAGAGGAAATATGTTTATAAAAGTGAAAGATATACCACCAAAAATACTAATCATTAATGGTAATCGCAAACAGTGGCTTCAAAATCACCCTGATTTTGGGGCTTTTTTAATTATAGAAAAAGAGGAGGGCTAAAGAATGGCTCAATTAACAAGCGCAAAAACCCCAGTTAAAGGGTTTACTAAAGATGGAAAGATTTTTGTATCTCCTAACTATAAAACAATTCCACGTACAAAAGAAGTTGCTCAACACCACGTTTTCGTTGGTATGGGTGCTGGTCAGAAGAATTTTCTTGTTGTAACTTATGATGATGTACCGTCACAAGAAGCATTGGCAAAATCTGTTGTCCGTGGTCGTTTGGAATTGGATATTGATTTTGTTACTTTAATTGATTTCAACTATCCTGAAAATGGAGTAACAAAAAATCAAGCTGCAGCCCTTGTTGAAGGCTTTAAACTTAAAGGAGAGAAATAATCATGGCAAAATATGGAATTGAAGCATTTAAAGATAACAAACCCGTCGCTTATCCGATTGACGCTAAAGAAACATACGGAACATTGAGTTTTACTGGTTCTGAAGTAAGAAACAAATTCATTTATATTGATGATGACGGAGAGGTTCACGAAGAACAAAACGCCCAAAATACATGGAAAGCACAAGATACAGGACAAGCTCAAGATAAGTATATTATGGCTTATTCAAGTAAAACTAAGGATGTAATGGATATTCATGTTCCACTTGATTTTGATGTTGATAGCCTAGAGTTTGACCAAGAAATTGAATTAATTGGAGCTGTAGTTACAATCGGTAATTCTGAAAAAGAACAAAAAGTAGTCACTCGAAACGGTGAACAAATCCGTTCTGTTGATTGTAAAACTTTCCCTGTTCAAGTTGAGGGTGTGAACGTAAAAAGTTCAAAAACACTCTCTCAACCAGCACAGCATCAAGGAAAAAATGAACAGTCATCTAAATCGAAAGAATAAGGTGATTAGATGAAAAGATTATTTTCAAAAGGTCACAGAGTTAGAAATAAGGACAAACTCATTCCCTATTGGCTTGCTACTATTGTAGCTCTGCCTTTTTTATTGATTATTGGTGGTGTAGGTTTTGGTTTATTCGTGAGCTTGCCTAATCAATGGATAATATTTGGTATTGTGATTTTTGTACTAGTATTAATTTCAGCTATTGTTGTTTATCGGCTTTATTTAATACTTTTGAGCAAAAATAAATTTTTCATTCATCGTTACAGAGAATTTTTGCTGTGGCGATTTTTGTTTCAAAATGGTTTTTATTTTACAAAGGATTCAAAAGGGAAACCAACCAATGGTAAACCTAAAATTACGTTCCCTAAAGTGTATTTAAAACAGGAAAAATACACGTTATCGGCTTCATTTCAACTTGAAGGTATTAAGTTTCAAGAACGTTTTTTAAGCATTGGCGGTCAATTAGAAACAATGTTTTCAGCCGATATGATGGGGAGTGTGGATGATAAAGCCTTTATTACTTACAATTATGCGATTGATTCGATAAGAGGTCGTATTTCTGCTAAGGATGTGACAGCGACAATTGCTGAAGGGGTGAAACTTTCAGAAGGGGTTTATTGGGATTTCGTACATGACCCTCATTTACTTATTGCTGGTGGTACTGGTGGTGGTAAAACGGTGTTCTTGCGTTCATTATTGGTTGCTTTATTACGACTGGGAAGAGTTGAAATATTAGACCCTAAACAAGCAGATTTTGTATCACTTAAAGATTTAAACGTTTTGAAAGGTCGTGTGACTTGGGAGACTGAGGAAATGGCTCAACGATTGATTGATTTAAATCACCAAATGGATGAACGTTATGAATTAATGCGGAAAATATCAAATGAGCGTAAAGAAAAAGAATTAGGGGCTTTTTACAAGTATGATTTAAAACCACTTTTTATTATGATTGATGAATTTCCTTCTTTAGTTTCTGCTGTTGAGGATTTGCCACAGAATGCTTCAGTACATTATATGGAGTTTATGAGTGCCTTAAAACAGTTAGATTTAAAAGGACGTCAAGCAGGGTTTTATTTGATTATTGCTACTCAAAACGTAAAAGCGGATGATTTACCCTCTACAATTAAGGATAATATGATGTTGCGTATCACGTTAGGTCGTGTATCATCCTTTACTTATGCGACTTTGTTCGGTGAAGAAAACAAGGACAAGAAATTTAAGTATGTAGAAAAAATTGGTGCTAATCGAATATTTGGTCGTGGTTATTATGGAATTTTTGGTGGGCCCGCAAAAGAATTTTTTGCACCTTTACTGCCTGATTCTAAAGATTTTGATTTCTACACAGATTTTGAAAGTTTGCCACGGATTGAAGATGAAAAAAATCAATTTCCAGCTGAAGTAGTAGAAGAAAAAAGATATTTACAGGCTGATGTCTTGGAAAAATTAGAAATTACTAGAAGTACATTAAAGAAAATTGAAAGTCTTTTGAAAGAAAATTTGTATTCATTAGAGGGAAACGGTTATTCTGAAAAAGAATTGGATGTGTTCAGAAAAATATTAGCTGAAGCTGAAGAAACAGGGCATACCTTACGTGATTCTGTAAGTGATGTGGTATCAACATTAGATTAAAACATGAGCAACTACTGTTGTTTTCATTCCGCTGTAATGACAAGTGGAATAGCAAGAAAAAAGGTTATCCTTTACTTGTCCTAAACGCTGATAAGATGAGCGAAGTGAGCGTAAGCGAAACGGAGCGAGTCTGAAGCGGAGAGGCTAGAAAAGGTTTTTTTATTGCGTTAAATGAAACGTAGGAGTTCGAGGAAATGAAAGCATTACAGGAGTTGAACAGGGTAGCCGTAGGCTACGCTGTTCAATGCGTCCTGTACCCCGTCGAGTAACACGGGGTACAGGTAGTACACAATGACAGTCAGACCCACGGTTGAGCTAAAAAAACTGTGAACTTTATGATTTTTCATAAAAATAAGTTAGAAATACAAGGAAATATAGATGGAATTGGCAAAAGTTCGTAAGTCATTTGGGCTTTCTCAAAATGATATTGTCAAAATCACGGGTTTATCAAAATCAATGGTATCAATGATTGATAAAGGAAAAAGACAATTAAATAGTGAAAGTGAACAGTTATTAGTTGACTATCTTCACAGAAAACCTAAAGCAGATATAACAGCTATGATTGACTATTTAGTCATTCGAGTAAAAACATTGAATTATAAAAAATTTATCAATGAAGTGTTGAAAATACCTGATTATTATTTTGAGCAAGGTCAATCTGGCGGTAATGGTTATCCCTTTCGGGTTGAATATGGGGAGATTAAAGTCTTTTATCATAATGAAAATATTGATATGGGCGCTCGTATAGAGTTTAAAGGTGGGGCTTGTCGGTTATTTGAAACATTTTTGGATGAACAAAATAGAACTTGGCAAGACTTTTTAAAAGATGTCATTGACTATTCTTTTGAAGCTACAAGAATTAATGGTGTAGATGACCCTATTGAAGCGAGAAAGTTTCTTAAATTTAAACGTTTAGATATTGCGTTGGATGAACGATTCAATGAAAAAGGCAATTATAATCTGATGGATCTATGGGAAAAAGTCAGAAAAGGACAAATTGAGATGAAACTTAAAGGGTTTCGTCCTGAAGAAGAATTTAAAATGTCGGATGGCTTTTTAAAATCTTTGGGAATCTCATTATATTTTGGCTCAATTCAAGGTTTCATTCGATTTAACTTTTATGAAAAAGATTTGGAACAAGCATTTAGGCGAAATATCCCAGTAGAAGATGTTCAAGAAATATTTGGTTTTAAAAATCGTTATGAAATACGATTAAAAGATGATAAAGCCTTTCAAGTGATTGAGGATTTTGTAGGGTGGGAAAAAACTCCTGAAACACTTTATGATTTGGGGGTAGGTATTATCATGGACTACATACAAGTTTTTGATGAAACTGGACGTCCTGATCGTTCATGGTATGAAGTTTTCGGTCAAGGGAAAAAATATAAATTTATTACTCAACCAAAAATTGAATCGTTAGAAAAAAGGAGAGCATGGTTTGACCGTCAGCTTAAAAGGAATCTTTATATTGAAGCAAGAATCTCACGAGAAACGGGTCGTTCTTATGTTGAAGAATTGATTTCTGAATATGACCCTGATGATGAAGATGAAAAAATAATCAGACGGGATGTTGAACGGATAAAAAATTGTGACTTTGAGCATGAAGCAAGAAGTACGCCTGAAGGGCAGGCATTTTTGAAAGCATTAGGCAAATAATTACTTAAAAGAAGAGAATTTAGGATGGATAAAGCACAACGAAATTATGGAGACCAACTACGACAACATATTATTAGTCGTGTCAATCTTCCTGAAGCTCAACTTTTAAGAATGAAAATTGATGCCTTATCAACGTACCATTATTTACCGGATAGTGAACTTTATCGAGAATATATAAAAAAAGTAAGAAAATACCCTGTTGACCAACGTTTGAAATGGATAAAACAGTATGTCAAAGAGTATGATTTATTGCTTCGACAAGGCTTTTCACCAATGGTAGAGGATTAACTAGAGATTAAAAAAAGAAAGTAAAAGGTAAATAATATGGCTTATAACAAAAAAGAATTAGAAACAAAGGTTCAAACTTTAGGACAATTAATGGAAGGTCATAAATACGATGAAGCGTGGACGCTTGCTGGTGAAATTAGTAGTATCGTTAAGTCAAATAAAGATACTATGACAGGTACGGAGTATGAGATTGTCAGTGATATTACAAAGAATTTTTATGGAATTAATAGACAATTGCAAAGCGTAAATAAACGTGCATTTGCGATGGGTAAAAAAGCCCAAGCCGTACAACTCTAAAAAATAAATAAAGGGCGGGGGTGAAAAGCCTTGTCAAAGCAATAAAGTTGAAGTGCCTTCACTCATGGTAAGGCAAAGAGAAAGGAACTCACCATGAGTGAGAAATAATAAATATGACAGTAACAAATATGAGCAAAGCTCGACCACAGATTGATTTTTCACTTCATAAAGCACCACTTAAAGATTTATATGATATTCAAATCTTTTTCTCTGATGGTACAAATCAATTTTGGTCTGGAATCAATGAAAAGAAAGTCATGTGGTTGTGTGAAAAATACAATCCGATTTCAACTCCGCTGTCAATTGCGATTGCTCCTCGATTTTTAGCAAAATCTAATATTCAAAAGCCTAATTGGGAAATTAGAAAGGGTTAGAAAATGGATAGAAACAAATATTTAAAAATTGCTATTTATTTTGATATTTTCTTAGCAATTTTTGGACTGACTTATTTATTAATGAAATTCTTTGGAGGTTGAATTATGAGTGTATTTGATGAAGCTCATGATTGAGCGATTAGAAAAGGTTAGAAAATGGATGATTTTTTAGTATAGCTCCACCAGTTGGTGATGATGATAAATGGTACGGAAAAGTTATAAAAGTAACTCCAACTTCAACAACTCCATCAAGTGTAACTCCAAAAGGTTCACTACCTACTACTGGTAGCTCAACTGGTGATGCTATCGCTTATGGTGGTATGGTTATACTGTTAGGGGCTATTGGTGGTGCGGTTTACTACATGAAGAAGAAAAAATCGACAAAAGAAGAAGGATAGAAAAGAACAGACATAGTTGTCTGTTTTTATTTTGAGTGAAGATGAAAAATCCAAAATATAAATCGAGAACTCCGCCAAATTATTTTGGTGAAGTATTATTTTTAAAATTTAAAAAAGGGGGAAATGTACGTTGTAAAAATGCGTGGTGGCTATCTCTGTGCGAATGGTGGCCCTACAAAACATTTAAAATTTTCAACAAAATTTGATACCAAAAGAAAAGCTAAAGAGGTGGCTCAAAAATGGTTGAGGAGTGACATCAAGTATAAAGTTGTTGATTTTGAAAATGAGTATATGTTAAGTGAAATAGAAAGAAAGAGAGGGTAATGTTTGAGACCAATTACAATAAATGACCTTGCGAAAGCCTTAAAGGTTAGTGTGGGGGTTCTGCTAGTACTATGTCAGGTTAACGGAATTGAAGTAGAAGACGAAAATTCTGAAATTACGTTGGAACAGTCAGCACTTTTAACACAAGCACTAAAAGAAAATGATTCTGTTGTTCCGTCAATGGAAACAAAACCAACAAAAAAGAAAAAATCAATTCTTCCATTTTCTGAGAAAAAACCTAAGGTTAGTAAAAAGAAGTGGAAAAAAGAAGAAAAAGAGGGTTCTAATCAAGAACCATTGAAAAATCAAACGTACGAAAAAAGCGTTATTCCTAAAAGCTACAATCAAAAATGGAGTAATCGTATTTTTATTGGTTTGATTGCTGGTGTAGTTCTATTATCTGTTGGGAGCGGAGTGAGTTATTTACAAGCTAAGAATCATGTTCATTCTGAAGCAAATAAAATTGTTAAATCTGACAAAGAACAGATTCAAAAAATATCAAATGGGCAAAGTTCACAAAATTATAAAGCTCAAATATTTTTAAACGATTTTGTAAAAGCATATTTTAATGTTCCTAGTGATGAAAAGGAACAAGAAGATTATCAAAAAGTGCTTTTAGCCTTTTACGGTCAAGATTTACCTGTTGCATCACAGGGGCAACAAAAAAATCAGAGCGAATTAGAATCTTCACAGTTAATGGATATAACAAATTCAACTGCAACCTATCTTGTGACCTATACTACACGTACAAAAGAAAATGTGCCAGCATCTAAAGGAAAAAAAGCATCTGTTAAAACTGTTACACATGATAATAGTACATTGTTCAAAATTTCCTATGGAACAGTTAAAGGAAAATATTATGTTTCAACGTTTCCAACATTTGAAGATGTTACCAGCTTGAATGCTGGAAAATCAGCACCTCTTTTAACAATGGATGCGGTCACTAACTTATCTAAAAGCAAAGAAAATCAACTTAATACTTTTGTGAAAAGCTTACTTGAAGCAAAAACAAAAAATCAAGAAACATTAGAGTTGTTAGCTGATGGTTTGACCCTATCTTCTAATGAAGAATTGGTTTCAGTCGATTACACCAATTTTCAACAAAAAGGTAAAGATACTTACAAAGCGATTGTTCAAGCAACCTTTAAAAATGATATGGGAACACACCCTGAAAATTATGTCTTTACTATCACTAAAACAAACAAAACATTCTTTGCACGTGATTTTACTAATGTAATAACTGCAAAAGATATGGAAACAATGAAAGGATAAATAAAATGGATTTATTTCAAGCACTTTGGAAACTTGGCTCAGGGCCTTTTTTAGCATGGATGGGTTTTAAAGTTATTAAAGAAATGCACTCTCATAAAACAATGGGTGCTGTTGCGGTTATTCTTGGCGCTGGTTTGGTTTGGTGGTTCGCTGCCAACCCTGAAAGTTTCATGAATATTATCGGTGGAGTAGTCGGAAAAATTATTAAATGGATTGGAAGTAAATTTAACTTAGGATAGGGGAATTAATGAAAGATAAACGGTCATTTTCACTTAAGCGTTCGTTTGAACAGCCTGTGTGGATTCAACAAATTACTAGAAATTGGTCTTTAAACAATGCCAAAAAGTTCTCTACATACGCTTATGCGGTGGGGGTATTCATTATTTTATGGATATTCCCTTTTCAATTCTTGGGGATTATTCCCTTGAATTGGCGCTTGTTTGGAGATGGCTTTTTAGCTTGGAGTGTCGGTCTTGCTTTTTCAGATTATCGACCTGACGGAAAGAGTTTTCCTGTTTATTTATGGGATTTCTCAAAAACATATTTTATATATTTTAGAAAAAAAGGTTACTGGGTGAAAGGAGTTCATCATAGAGAGGTGGAAGAAGATTAATGTTTAAAAATCGAAAATATAATGACATCATCGCATTTCATAAAAATTTGATGTTAAAAGAAAATGGTCAAGTGTACGCTATGTTTGAAGTTCCGGCAATGAATTTATCTCGTACAGATGAACAAGCAAAGGAAACAGCGAAAGCAATTCAACATAGTGCTTTTCTTGAACTCATTCCATATCACAATGGAGAAATCCTAACTTTACCTATGAATCTTGATGTGTTCTCTCGTTATCAAGTCTTATCGGATGATTTGGCAGATGATACAAGAGAAGTAGCAGAATATATGTTTGATGGTACGTTAGATTTATTTGCTGAAGAAATGGGCGCACCTTATGAATATCGTTATTTTATGGTTATTCCATTAAAAAATAATTTTATCTCTACAAATCTTATCAAAACCATTAAAACAACGTTTGAACAATTAAAAGCGCAAGCAATGGGCTATTTGAAAGAAAAACAATTTTTTGAGGATTGGTATGAAGAGTATGAGGGGCTTAATGATACGCTATCCTCTACTCTGTCAACGTTGGATGCAAAACCGACAAATGGTGAGCAAACAAAGTTTATTAATCGTTATCAATACTTACGTGGCTTATATTATAATCGTGAGCATGAGGTTAACATGTTGGAAAACTCTATTTCTAATCTTGAAGAAGTTCGTAAGAAATACTTTGTAGATGGTACAAGCCGTTTAGGTAACGATTATGGAGAAAGTGTTGTAAAAGTTCTTCCAATTGCTTATTTGCCAAATAATGTAAGTTACTTTCATTTGGTTGAGTATATTCAAACAATGCCTTTCCCAGTTGAAGTTAATACGAAGTATTATTTTAATAAACGTAAAGGTTGGAACTCCATTAAGAAAAAGGCTGAACGTGCTTTAGGGCGATTGAAACAGACACAGATTGAAGCGTACGAAAAAGATTCGATTCAAAATGATAATATCGGAGCTTCAGTTGAAGTTTTAGGGGATGTTATTCAAAGGGATAATGCCAATGAGGTTTTTCTTTCTTATCTCATGACCCTTATTATTACAGGGGAATCTGTAGAAGAGGTTGAATGGAAACAAAACCACTTAATGGAGAAAATGAAAGCTTATAATGTTGAGCTATCTTCAGCAATGGGTGACCAGCCTTATTTACTTGATAAACTTACTTTTGCTAGTGATTTACTGGCAACGGATAAAAACTGGATACAGCCAATGTCAATTGAGAGTTTCTGTGAGAACCTCTTTTTTGTTACCGAAAAAGTTGGGTTTGACTATGGTTTCTATCTAGGTCGTGTTGATGGTTCAAGTCGAAATTATGGTGGAGATTTTAAGCAAGCTCTTGCTGATTCTAATAACCTTGTTTTTGTCAATCCATTTGCGGTTAATAAAGACATCTTGGGAAAAGTAACCAATAATCCAGCGACTGATGTTACAGGTGAAACTGGGGTGGGTAAAAGTTTCTTGGCTAAACTGTTGTTCTTATATATGACTTTAATGAAATCTAAAAATTTATATATTGACCCTAAAGCAGAGATGCGAAATCAATATTTAAAGGTCATGGAAGAATACAAAAATGCACCTATTCCTGATGATGATGCAAGCGAAAAGGAAATTTGGTCTTATAATTTCAAACAAGCGATTGTAAGATATATTGAGAAAATTAATTTCATTACTTTTGATGCGGAAAATAAAAAAAATCACGGGGTGCTTGACCCTATTGTATTTTTAACTGGTCAAGAAGCAGTTGATTTAAGTAAAACACTTGTTAAACAAGTTATCCCTGAAAAATATCGAAATATTGATTTTGACACGGAATTCCCAAATGCGGTTGAAATGTTCCTTGAAAAACGTAAACGTGGTGAATTGGTTGGTTTACTTTCCGTTTTTGAATATTTAAAAGACAATGAAGTTGAAGGAATTTCTAAGGTGGCTAAATATTTAATTGGTAATAGTCACCGCTCTGTTCTCTCACTTATCTTTTCAAATGGTCAAAATAAAGCGATCTCTATGGAAAGTCGCATTACTATTTTAGAAGTTCAAGGGCTTTCACTTCCACAAGCTGGAGATAAACCTGAGCAATTCACAGATGCTCAAATTAATTCCTTAGCGATTATGTATGCTTTAGGACATTTTTGTACGTGGTTTGGTCGGAGAGATAAATCAGAAAATACATCTACGTTATTTGATGAAGCGTGGTTTTTGGAATCTACACCAATAGGGGCGCATATTTTGAAAGAAAAACGGAGAACTGGTCGCTCTTATAATGATTTTACATTCCAAGTTTCACAATCGGTTAAAGATAAGAGTGAGCTTGAAGGGTTGAAAGATAGCACTAGTTTTGGTCAAACCTTTGCCTTTCTTGAACCAAATGAAGTTGATGAAGAATTAGCTTATCTTAAAATTCCGAAGACAGATGAATCAAGAAAAATGATGAATACAATGACAAGAGCGCAATGTGTTTATAAAGATTGTTTTGGTCGAAAATCAAGAATGACAGTAGATGGAGTTTTTCCTGAAATTGCAAAACTTTTTGAAACACAAGAAGGTAAGAACGCTTCGGCTAGAAAGGTAGCGTAAATGAAAAAAAGAACAGTCCTTATTTTAGTGGCGCTGTTTTTCTGTTTTATTCCCTTTTCCAAAGTCGGGGCTGATACATCAAGTGGTTCAATACCTGGTATAGATTTACCAGACCAAAATACACTAGATGATTTAAATAACTCTGCGGATGATGCACAAAATGCGGTTGATGATATAACGGATGCTTCAGATGATGCAATAAATAAAGAGTTAGGTGATGATTCAACAAATTATGAATTAGGTGATTATAAAACACCACTCTATGTTTATACATCTTATCTTGATACTGACAATAAGATTAAAGTTACTGTTAATATGGGGGTGCAAGGTGTGTTCTACATTGCAAAACAAGAATATAGTTTTACAAAGTGGATAGATAACATGTTTTCTAAAATTAATGTTGTTAAAGACTATGGAAAAGTTGTTCTTGCATCAGGAAAAACAGTTTATGATTCCTTGCTCAGCCCGTCTAACCTTTCTTTTTGGTTGATTGCAACATTTATACTGTATAGCCTGCTTCGAGCATTCTTAAAAGGGCATCTTGCTAAAACAGTAATAGTGATTTTTGGTTTACTGATATTGAATAGTTCATTTTTCAATTTGGGCGGAAAAGTTATTGATACAGTTCAGACTAAATCGGCAGATATTAATACTTCAGTGATTGAAAAAATTAAAATTGGTGGGGTATCTAACGGTAAGCCTGATTTACTTCAAACAATGGTTATTACACCATTTGAAAGAATGAATTTCGATAATGATAAGCAATATGGTACTAAAAGTGAAAATGTTAATAAATTAATTAATTCAGGCGGAGATGCTGGTAAAGTAGCGGACATAAGGAAAGCCGAAAAAGTAAGTCATTTACGCTTTAATGAAATAGGAGATAAGTTTTCTGTTGCTCTGGGGGCAGTTATCAATAATTTTGTTTTAGGATGTGGTGTTTTACTCTTCAAGTTAGGAGCGCTTATTGCGGGTATTGCATTTCTTGTTTTCTTACTTGTAGCGCCTATTGTAGCCTTTTTAGTTTTCCTCTCAGTTTTTGAGCAAGCGGGTAAAAACTTAGTTGTCAAAACAGGGGTAACCCTTATTTTGTCTGTACTTTTAGGGTATGCGACAACTTTATTTTTAAGTTTGAATAATTTCTTAGATACTATCTTTGGTGGTGCTGGTGCAAATTATTTGTTTATGTCAATCGCAAAAGTGATTGTATATGTTATCTTGTTTAAATTTAGAGGTTTCTTCTTCTCTGTTTTAGGTAATGCATCAAGTGCGATTACAAACAATCGAGCATTTAATGCAATGGACACAACATTTTCAAGAGCTAAACAACTGACATTACAGCCAATATTGGCTGGTGGAACAGCGGGAATCATTGCTGGTAAAACTTTTGCAAAAGATATTAATTATAAAGTTGGAACGGGTGCAATTAATCGTCGTCGTTCAGAAAATCGATTTAAAAAGTATGGTGAAAGTATGAAGAATATTCTTGACCCTAATTCCAATGAGAAAAAACGTAATAAGGCAACTAAACAAAAAGAGCGCTTTGAGAAACGTTTTGAGAAACAAAATAAAAAAGCGGAGAAAAAACAACAAAATACTCAAACTTCAGAAACTAAAAAGAAACGAGCAAGTGACAAAGTTGCTCCTTATTCTGATATGAATAAAGCACAACCTAAGACAGAAACAGGTAAAAACCTTAAAGATTTGAAACAAAAATCGGAGCAAAAAGTTGAACATGATAAAAAACTTGAACAATTACGCCCAGCAACTGAGCGAATGGTGAAAAATACGCAACAAAATTATGAGAAAAAACATCAATCAGCAGAAAGCAGAAATCAAGCAATTGTTAAAGGTGTAAAAGCAAATCAAGAACAAAAAGCAAGTGCGCAAAGAATGGCACAACGCTTTGAAAAAAATAAACAGCGTTTTAGTCCAAATAGTAATAAGCCTACAAAAACGAGTGTGAAACAGTCTGTGAAGTCAGAAAGTATTAAACGAGAAGATACTCAAATCAATCGTCCTACTAAGATTAAAAATGAGTTGTAACAAAAGGGGGAGTTGTGATTAAAAAGAAACTGAAGCGAAAAATTGCTTTATCTTTTGTTCCTCTTTTATTGCCTTTTGTTTTCCTTTTAACTTTTGTATTTGTCCTTTTTAATGTTGTTACTGCGGATGATTCCTCTAATAATAATGTTAATGTGAACACTACACAGCAACAAGTCGCAAAAACAATTTGGGATAGAGCATTAAAAGAGGGCGGAACTAAAGAAGGAGCGGCTGCTTTAATTGGTAATAACCAACATGAAAGCGGTGGATTGATTCCAAGTGCTATTCAAAGTCAAACATCCTATGATGAATCAAAAGCTATGAATGGTAGTATCGGTGGCTATGGCTTTGGTTTAGCACAATGGGATAGTGGTAGGCGAGTTAGTTTGCTTAAGTACGCTAAAAGTCAAAAAAAATCTTGGACAGATACTAATATTCAAGTTGAATTTATGTTTGAACATGATAATTCTGATTCTACGTTGATAAAAAAATTAGTTAAAGAAACTAATATTAATCAAGCCACAGAAGATATTATGCGTAAATGGGAACGTGCGGGGGCAGTTGATAGCCTTTCTCAGCGTCAAGAATATGCTCAATATTGGTACACATTCTTTACTACTGGTGGTGATAATGGAACTGGTGGCGGTTCAGGTGGCTCAGGAATTACTCCAGATATTCCGTCGGGTTGGACTTTGGATAAACCAATTAATACTAGCGGTTATATTGCATCAAGTTATGAGTACAAACAATGTACGTGGTTCACGTGGAATCGAGCTAAGGATTTCGGTATTACTTTTGGAATGTATATGGGTAATGGTGCTGATTGGCAAAAACAAGCTGGTTATACAGTAACAACTACTCCAACACTCCATAGTGCGGTTAGCTTTAGTGGCGGTCAAACAGTAGGTGGTCAATGGAATGCTGACCCACAATACGGTCACGTTGCTTTTGTCGAGGGAATACATTCAGACGGTTCAGTCTTGATTTCACAGTCAGGAACTGGCTTTAGTACGGTTTATACTTTCCAAGTCTTAACCAAAGTACAAGCAAGTCAATTACATTATGTGATAGGAAAATAAAAAATAGTCGATAAATGTTCGGTATTAACATGGTTTTTACGTTGAAAATTCCAGGGTTTTTAAAGTTATTTCCGAACAATAGAAAGGGAAAAATGCATTTTTCAATCAGAAGAACAAATTTTAAAAACAACAGATAAAGAAGACGCAATCGCTGAAGTTGTTCGTGTTTACTTAGATTATTATGAACTTGATAATCGAAGTAGAACAAGGATAGAAAGAATTTATCGAGAAATGTTGGAACAAGTCCTATCAGAAACACAAATTTTTAGCTATGTGAGCTATGGTGGGGTTAGATTAGAAGTAAGTGAAGTCTGATTAATTCAGGCTTTTAGTTTGGAGAAAGCATGTCGGAACTTGAAGAAGTTAGAGCAAGTGGGAAAATGTCTGAAAGAGTATTAGAAAATAATTTCAGAATTTTTGACCACAGACTGCGAGAAATGGAGGGTGAATTGAAACTCTATCCTTATGCGACTTTATCTGAAGTTGTAGTATGGGCTGAACAATTAAAAATAACAATTGGAAAAATTAAACTCATACAAGAAAGTAGCATAATAAAATCTGAAAAGGAATGGGAAAATTTGCAAGAGAAAATGTTAGATTACGTGAAAATAGATAGTGATTTTATTCAAGTGTTTTCTAATCATGTTATTTTCCTTGTTCAATTGGAACAACGGTATCGTCAAAGATTAAGCATTTTTGCGAACAATTTAGATAATAGTGTTCGCTATTTAAAAAGATATGCGGATGATTTGGAAAAACAAGGATTTCCAATACGTGGAATACTTGCTGAAAGTAAAAATTTAAGTGATATGAACTGGTTGAGTATCTTAAATTATTAATTAGAAAATATGAGGATATAAAAATGGAAATACCAAAAATTTATGTTGTAAATTTAAATAGTTACAATAATATGAAAACTCGGGGGCGCTGGTATGATTTACCAGTTGATTTCAGACAAATTCAACGTGATTTATTGCTTGATGAAGAACATGGTGAGGAATTTGCTATACATGATTTTGAAAATTTTTATGGCTATAAAGTAGGTGAGTATTCATCAATCAAAGAACTTAATGAGTATGCGGAAAAATTAGAAGAAATTTCTGATTTAGACCACTTAAAAGAATTTCTTGAAGTTTATAGTATAGATGATATTATAGATAATAGAGATGATTTGGACTTCGTTGAAGCTGGTGATGATGAAGATTTGGCGCAAGAATTGATTGAACAAATGGGCGGTGTAGAAACTTTAAGTGTAGAAACACTAAAAAGATATTTTAACTTTGGCTCTTATGGTCGAGATTTAGCAATAAGCGATTATGCAAAAACAAGTCATGGATATGTTAGAAATATTTAGAAGTTAAGAAAAAGAGCGAGAGAAATCTTGCTCTATTTTTTTGCGTTATAGGAGAGGAGAAAGGATGATTCCTACAGTAAATAAAGAGGATGTAATGCGATTGACAGGATATGGTAAAACACAATCTCAATACTTGATAAGAATCGCAAAGAAAAATTTAGTAAATGAGGGTTTGACTTGGTACAAAAGTAAGGGTGTGGGGAGAGTTCCAACAAAAGCGATTGAAGAAATATTGGGATATTCATTATTTAGTGATACAATAACTAATGTAAAAAATGTTGCAGATGATACTGATAGAAGTAGGTATATATCTTGACAGTTAGTAAAGAAAAAAACAAAAAAACATGGATGGTAGATATTTCTAATGGTTTAGATAATATCTCAGGAAAGAGGAAACGGTATAGAAAAAAAGGCTTTTTATCAAAACAAGAAGCTGAAAAATATGAAGCAGATTTTAGAGTTTTTGAATTAACAAAAGTTAGGTCAAATAATAAAATAGATATTGCTTATCTTTTCTCTTTAATGGAACAAGAAGATAAAATTTCAGGGAAAAAAGTTAGTTATGTAATAACTCAAAGAAACAATTTTTATAGGTACTTTGAAGCTTATTTTTCAAAAGCGGATATGAAAAAGTTAGATTATAAAGATGTAATTAATTTTAGAGAGTTTTTGCTCACTAGTCCTAATAGATTAGGGGGGAAACTTTCAATAAATACTGTAAACAAGCAAATGATTCTATTTAAAAAGATACTTGAAGTTGCTGTCAGACGTGGAATTATTGCAAGTAATCCTTGTAAATTAGTAAAAAAGTTACCAACTTTAAAGAAAGTAATGAGTTATTATACTGCTGAAGAGTTTAAAGAGTTTCTAAAACTTTTTACTGAGGAAGAATATTCTTATAAGTTATTTTTTAAGCTATTATTTTTTACAGGAATGCGGTTAGGTGAAGCACTGGCGCTAACTTGGAAAGATATTGATTTTATTCAAGGGTACATAATGGTTTCTAAGTCAATTTATTATTATAAAAATGAACCATATATGGGAACTCCCAAGAATGCAACAAGTATAAGAAAGATTTATATTCATCAAGCATTAATTGATGAACTTAAAGAGTGGAGGGAAAAACAGACTTTTTTATTAGGTAAATATGAAAAAGATTTTGAGGGTATTCAAATTTATCAAGATTCTGCTGATTCTTTGACAAAATATAACATTGATAATATGAAACGAAATGTTGATAAAAGAAGGGGAAGGGGGTTAAAGAAAATACGTATTCATGATTTTAGGCACTCTCATGCTTCATATTTGATTAATAATAATATAGAGCCTATGAAACTTTCAAAACGCTTAGGTCATGCTTCAATAACTACCACATTAGACACATATAGTCATTTATATCCTGATACGCAAAGATCAGTCGCTTCAATATTTGATGATTTTGAATAAAAAAACCTCCTGATGTATGGTTATGCACACATAGGAGGAAAAGGAGTAAGCATTTTACTATTGGACACTTTTGGACACTTTTTTTTATAAAAAAAGGCATATAAGTAAAAGTCAAAAACTCTAAGTCCATGTATAAAAGGAGTCAAAGGGATTTGAACCCTTGCGCCGTTATAAACGGTTCGACGGATTTCGAGTCCGCTGCATTACCACTCTGCCATGGCTCCACTCC
>ENA-OWZU01000251-OWZU01000251.1-human-gut-metagenome-genome-assembly--contig:-NODE-251-length-18803-cov-474.352678_pt1 | contig 18803 bp, 27 predicted proteins | sample MGYA00249263_ERZ652121 | MGnify/ENA primary metagenome ERZ652121 (study PRJEB26925, sample SAMN05827113) | human gut metagenome | biome: ENVO:2100002; feature: ENVO:00000062; material: ENVO:00002003... | reverse complement strand
GTTTGTTTGTGTTATAGTGTAGTTATCCGTTTCAAGGGAAAGGAAAATAAAATGAACACTATTATTGCAATCGATTGGGCACGCGATTGGGTTGTGGTTTCTTTTACTGATATTGAGAATGTTTATACATTCAGTCTTGGTGAAGTCACTACCTTGAGTGGTGCAAAAACCCGTATTCGTCATATACTGCTCAAGCAGTATGGTATTACGCTTTCTCGTATGAGGTTTGAGAAGTCTACTAATGCTATTGACTATTACCGTTCTAGCCGTGTTGGTTGGTGATTGGAGGTAAATGAGATGAATATTGTTGGTGTTGATGTTCATACCGATAAAGAATTACCGGCTGAGTTGGTTGCTATTAGAGGTGATGAGGGTTGGACTTCGTTGATTTTTGCTGACAATATTACCGGTTTTGGTATGTGGCAGCAGACCGGTGATGATACTTGGTATTTTGATACTTTGGTAGGTGGTGATTACGATTTGTATCATGACCTTGACGCTGAGCGGGTTACGGGTATCTGCGGTGCTGTTTGTGGCCTTGACTGGGAGGTTTCTGCTAATGATTATCTTGCTGAATATGGGGTTAAGCTTGGTCGATTTGACACGGCTAAGGGCGATAGATATAAGTTGGTCGAGCTTGGAGAGCATGACATGCGGGAGGGTTTCCGCATATGAATGCCAGTATTGCAAAGTTGCGTCAGATAGTTCGTGTTATCAATATGAATGTTGATTAGGGAGGTTTATCATGTGGTATTTTATTATTACTGCCGATGGTTTTCAGGTTTTTAAGGTTTTTCCTGATTGTGTGAAGCCGAGTGGGAAGTTTTATGCTCCTACGCTTAAGTCTGCACTTGATGGTGTTTTGTCTCATATTCGTGGTGCCTATGTCGAGCATGTGAGCGTGGATATCGATAACGCCACGTTCGATATTGATGGCGTCATGGTTGGTATGGTTCGAGTGTCTTTGGCCTGATTGGAGTGGTATTATGGAATGGCATTATTTTACCGTCATTGATGAGTTTACGGGGTTGAGCTGTAGTTTTCGCTGGCGTGAAGCGATCTGCGATTACTGTGGGGTTGACTACCGATTCCAATTGTATTGCGGATTCTGCGGTAAGTATGACCCTATCATGGATTTTGTTGATTTGGATAGTGGTTTTGAGTACTGTCGTAATTTTGATTTCAGGCATTTTTATAGGGATTTTCATGTATTCTGAGGTGTTATGATGATCTATATGAGTATTGTTGTCGTTCTGTTTGCGATTCTCATGATTGCCGCGAGTGCTGAAGCGTTTCGTGAAGCGCCGCGTGATATGCGTGACGTAATGTGTTTTTTGGTCATGCTTGTTGTGAGTGTGGCTATTGTGTTGGTTTTTGTTGTGAAAGGTTTCTGAAATGTGTATGAATGATATGAACGTTGCCGTGTTTGCGTCTCCGTTTGTGGGCGGTGGTGTACGTTTGTGGTATTGTCCTCACGGCCATCGTTATGAATTGCGGTATGCTGTCCAGTTTCGCACGCCGAGTGGCGGGGTGTGTAATGCGTCGGCCTTGTGTGCGTATGATGCTGGGGACGGATCTCAAGTTGTTGACCTTATGCTTGATGCTATTGACATTGCCAACACCCCATTGCTGGATAGGGATTAGTCATGTATGTTCGTGGTTGGTTGCATTCTTGGACTTGCGGTGGTTGTGTTTATGCTGACTCGTATTGGCGTCTTCGTGCGTTTTGGGCGGGTGTAAAACATAAGTCGGGTATGCCGAAACGGTGTCCTGACCTGCAACTGTGGCATGACATGTGGAGTCTTGGAAACGAGTCCGAAGAATTGGAGTTTTAATCATGTATGAAACTTTTGTCGCACTGGCGTATCTGAGATATAGTGATAAACCACCTATTGAAGTAGGCTACGCCACCTCTTACGATAAAGCCGCCGAGTTGGTGCGCAAGTGGGCGGCAGTGCCTTCACATACGAAGAATGTCGCATATTTCAAAGTAGAAAGAAGGTACTATGTTTAACCGTGGCAATGATCGCACGCCAATCTATCGACTGCGCCGGTTTGATGATGCGATCATGGAGTCGCCACGTATTGTCAAGGCCACGCAGGGTCATACCCGTGAATTGAATCTCATTCGTTACGACATGGGCTATGGTGATTTTGAAACGTGTTGTCGTGCGGTCAATATGCTGTGCGAACTGTGGCGTGAAGCGCCTAGCGCGTGGTTTACGCAAGCGGTGGTCACGGTGTCTCAGATTTGCGGAAGCATGTGCATTGGTGATGGACTCGCCGCCGCTTTGTCCCGCACGTATGACGTGGAATATTTGGATGGTTCAGTGAATCCGCCTAACCTGATTGCATGGTGCGCAGTGTGCGCGGTCAAGGGTGCCACATCGTACGACTGTTGTACTATTTTCGATAGCCCGCAGGCGCAAAACCTTATTATTGCCGTGTTTAAAAATTTTGACAGACTGGACACGACACGATATAATGATAGCGAGTTGGAAAAAATCTTACTGCAAGGGAGGTAAAAATTGGCTAGAACCAAAACCGATATTTTCCGCACGCGCGTGTATGCCGTGCTTAAGGGCATGGAGCTTGTTGACGGTGATTTTATGGAAGCCGAGCATGTTATCGACGGACGGTTGAAGGACGCCCGCGCGTATTCGATTCGTGCAAAGAAACTGTTCCCTAATTTCATCCCACGCTCTATCAATATTTTTTCGCAAAAGGTTTCCATGAATGAGGAAACTTTTTACAAGTATGCGACTTTTGAGCAACCGCAGGAATGGAACCCCGAAGAACATACAAACAAACGACACGCCGACATTGAAAATAATGACGGCATGTGATATAAAAGATTTTAGGCATAAGCCTGAAAATAAAAACAACAATAATAAGGGAAGGTAAATATCATGGAAAACACCAACACCGCACTCGTGGCATTCAACACCGAATCCACCGAACTCGGCACAGTCCAGCACTTCATCGACACCTCCACCCGTGAGGGCAAAATCAAGCTCTACTCGGCATTGCAGAACGCCGAAAAGCTCGACGAACACCTTAACGAAACCTTGAATATGGTGAATGCCGTCGCGCAGGCTGTACAGGTGACGGACGATCAGACGGGAGAAGTATCCAACACCGTGCGTGTCATTATTGTGACCGACGATAACAAGGCGTATGCGGCCACCTCCCCCACGTTGGCTGCAGGATTGAACACCATGTTTGGGATCTTCGGAACCCCGAACACTTGGGAAGCACCATTGGCAATCAAGGTGGTGGAACGTCGTTCCCGTCGCGGTTTCAAGTTTTTCAGCATTGAGCCGGTGGACGAGAAGGAAACCAAGTGAGCTTGCTATAATAACTGAGTAACGTTCGTTCATAGAGAGCACCCACTTTGGGTGCTCTCGCCATCTTAAGGACTGTGCCATATGTCTCGGAAGCAAAAGCATGTCAAGGCACGTCAGGCCGCGCAAGCTCGTGCCGCCCGCAATATCAAACAGCTCGGCAGTTACTCTCACTCGAATCTCGCTAAAACCGCAGATCAACAATTAGTCAATATCGCGAAAACCTTGGGTAAAGAGTGGGAGCGGCAGAAGAAACAGGCCATAGCGGAAGCGAAAGCAACCCCCTACCATGCCAGTGCCGCGGAAAAGCCGACGAAAAAAGACTACATGTTTGCCCAGCGCACGCCAATCACGAACGCGCAAATCGACGCGGAACCCGTAGCGAAACGTCGTAAACTGCTCAGGCAACAGCAACGGAAAATCAATGCGGCACGTCGGAAGATCAACGAATGGAACAAAGAGCAAGCCAAACCGCAACGCAGCGTATACGATCAGCGCGTGGCCGAACTTGAAGGCACTACCGGCGAAGGCTTCGGGCGCACCCAGATCATCCCGTCGAAACTCACGGACTTCCTGCAAATGACGAACGTACTGTCAGATGAAGCGTTCGTGCGCAGTCAATTGGAGAGTGGACACCGGAATGAACTACGGGAACAGATGCATGACGTGGCAGAAATATTGGGCTTGCGTACCGAGCAGAAACTTAAAACCTCCAAAAAACGGAAGACGGATACTCGCCCCGACTTGTATGATGATCATAATTGGCCGTCTTACATGTCACGCGGGCGATATGAAGTGTTCGAGAAGATCTTGGCTACCACGCTCGGATCGAAAAGATTGAAGCGGTTCCGTCAATTGTCAGCCGCGCAAAAGCGCGCGTTCATCGAACAGACGGACGCGCCGCGCATCGTGTTCGATTGGACGGTGTATGACCCCGTTCGACACGGTTTCACTTCAGTGTTCCGAGATAACAGCGAGGGGTATCAGCGTTCGCGCAGGCAGTTTGACCGGTGGGTGTCGGAAGCGGGCGCACTGGAAAAGTAGCTGTGGTCAATCAAGGGAAGGTATACTATGACAGTGCAAGACAAAAGAGTGGGATTATGGTGTGTGGATAACGTTATACGCTTTACGGACGGCACTGTCTTGCGCGGCGTTGCCGCCCCTAATCGTCTGTTGGCGTCCATCATGTCGGGCGGAAAACTCACCGTCTACGTGACTGACCCCGAAATGCTTGACCCTTTTGTCGCGCACGTCGTACATGCATTGCCCCACAATGAGCATAATGCTGACTTGAGCTGGGATGCGATAGTGTCGAAAAAGGGCAAATTCTTCAGCTTCACCGTACGGATTGACCGTGAGAACTCGGCGCGCTTTTTCGATATATCGAATCTTTTACGCGAGAATTGCAGGCTCACCATGACTGACACGCAACTGCTCTCAATACTTAGAGAGTATGACCTGCGCGGCTTGTGTAAGATTACGGCAGGCGGTGCGAGCATGGAAGCGTTCGCGTCCGGCGAGTGGAAATGGTATTACGACAAATTCCCACAATTAGAATCCGGTGACAAAAAGTCATTGCATGACGCCTATATCGGCGGATTCATGCTAGCCAACGAAGGCATGTACAGCAAGGCTATCGACGTTGACTGCAACTCAATGTATCCGTCCATACTACGAGATGAATGGCTCCCGTGGGGACTACCTGAACAGTATGAAGGCAAATACGAACAGGACAGCGACATGCCACTGCATTGCGACGAGCTCACGTTTCGCGCGGAACTCAAACCAAACGGCTACCCCTTTTTGCTTGACAATCGCAGTGTCTATGGGCTGAATCGACTCACCTCAACCCGTGGCTATATCACGCGCGTACTGACTGACATTGACCAAGAACTGCTCTACGAAAACTATAACGTCACCATATACAAGCACGTTCGCGGCTGGAAGTTCCGCCGCTCCAAAGGATTCTTCAGGTCATTCATCGATGAATGGGGAGGACTGAAACAGAAGGCGACGGGTGAGAAACGGCAGATGGCGAAACTGATCATGAACGCGCTCGTAGGCAAAATGGCTAGCCTACCAAAAGGATCCGTCATGCTCCCCACCTCCAACGATGGCATAACCTTGGACTGGGACGTGGCGCACCGTGAGGAATCGAATTTGAAAACCGATTTTCTCCCCGTGCCCGTATGGGTGAATGCTTATGCACGTCGCAAGCTCATGACCGTCTGCCACGCGAACGCGGGTAGAGTGTTGTATGCCAATACGGACGGTTGCATCCTATCCGGTTGGGATCCCGTGCGATCATGCGAGATCCATCCGACTGAACTGGGTAAGTGGAAGATCGCCGCCAAATACGAAAAGCTTACGATATTAGGCATGAACCGGTATCAAGGATGGAGAGAGGACGGGGGGGTTGACGTATGCATGGCGGGCAACATGTTTGCGAAACCTATCCCCTACGAGCAGTTCCGGCATGGGATGCAGGTCATGGATGACTACGGAACGATGGTCATGCTATAATACTTGTGTCTTCTGAGCGTCGATTTTCGACTGGGAACAACATGTGTCGGACTGCCACGGCTGAGAATGCCGCCGACCCGTGAATATCACTATCGTGGCGGTAGTGCCCTACGATTGTCAACTCGCGCTCACATAAGACAGTCTAGACCCCGCGTGATTGCGGGGTCATTTATTTTTTCCCGTCGCATGATATAATTTTGATGGAAACATTACCAATATGAAGGGAGCTTTGCATGGCAGACCCAAACAATGACGGTGAGGAAACCACTACTCCGCCGCCGACCGAAGAGGAACAGCAGACCGAAACTGTGGACGATGAGGTCAAACCGAAAGAGGAGTCGGAACCGGAACCGAATCAGGAGCCGGACGTTTCCGCACGGCTCGACAGCATTGAAAAAGAATTGGCTACGTTGAAGGCCATGATGGACACGCTCGGCTACACCGAACCCGCACCGTCCGACAATGACGGTGATGGCGACAACGACGGTGATGGCGAGTCCATCGAAGACTTGTTCGACTAAAAAGAAAGGTATAAGTAATGTCCAATATTCGACCATTGGCCGGCAAGGGTGACGTTGAGATCTTCAACGCAGTCCGAAACGCCACCAGCCCCCAGTTCCAAACCCGAATTCCATCCGCCACGCAGGGCAACATTCGCAATGCCGTGGACACCATGCGCAATTTCCCATACCTTCGTGACGAGTTTACGGGCGTACTGATCCAGCGTCTCATCGGGCTCTATATCCAGCACGCGGACTGGGATGATCCTTTGAAGCTCATCGGCTCCCCACGCACCTTGAAGCGCTACGGCTCCACCTATGAGCAGGCTGCGGTAGGTTTGGTCAAGGCACGCACCCGTAACTTCAACAAAGAGTACCTTGGGGATGACGTGTACGGGCGTTACTCGCTCCCAACCGCAAGCGTATTCCATCCGCTCACCTTCGATCATTACTATCCCGTCACCATCCCAGAAGACGCCTTGCTGACCGCATTCGATGGCGAAAGCGGCATGGCCGATTACATTGCGGAGATCATGAACGCGCCTATCCTGAGTGATAGGAACGACATGTATTTGATGAAGACGCAGTGTTTCGCAGAATACGCGCGTAAGGGCGGCTTCTATCGCATCCATACCCCCGACGTTGGCAAGGCCGACTCCACCGAAGCTGACGCCAAGGGATTGTTGCGCCTTATCCAGCAGGTTGCCAACGAACTGAAGGCGTCCCCAATGTCGGCCATGCCACGCTATAACGCAATGAGCTGGGTTACCCCGTGGCGCGATAGCGAAGCGATACTGTTCGCCACTCCGCAGGTGATCGCCGCGCTCAACGTGGAAGCATTGGCCGCCGCCTTCAACATCGATAAGGTCAATGTACCGTATCGTATCATTCCGATTCCTGAGGATATGTTCGGTATCGGTGGACAGGGTGGTAAGGTGCAGGCCGTCTTGACCACGGAAGACTTCTTCTTCTGCTGGGATGAAATGTTGGAGACCACCAATAGCCCCGTCAATCCTATCGACGGCACCCGCAACATCTTCTACAAGCACCGCGGAAGCATCACCCCTAACCCGTTTGCGAACGCAGTGCTGTTCTGGACCGGCGAAGGCTCCACTGAGTCGGTGGTGCTGCCGGATACGCTCACCACTTCCACGCCGGTGTTCGAGCTGCGCGTCAAGAAGTACGGACAGAATGCCGTCACTCCTGAAAACGTGTCGCGTGGCGACTTGGTGCAAGTGGTGTCCACCATTACGAGCGCCAACAAGGATAAGGCAACCTTCCAGCCAAAGGGCATCAAATACGCAGTCGAAGGCGCAACCAGCCAGTTCACCACCATCGACAACGACGGTATCCTCCGTTGCGGTCTCGACGAAACCGCCGAAACCCTCAAGGTCACCGCGCAGGCCACCTACATTAATCCGGCCACGCCAGAAATTGACCAGACGGTTTCCGACGCACTATCCGTGCCCGTGGTTGGTGAATGGCTTGGTGGTTGGAAGGCGGGAGCCATTGCGTCTCTTGAGATTCAGGGCGAAAAAACCGTCAAGGCCAACGAGCATATCACGCTCAAGGCGATCGCTACCAAGACGGACGGCAATAAGGCGGACGTAACCAATCTCGCCATGTGGTCTGTAGACCAGCACGCCACCATTGTCCCTAATGGCGTGTTGACCGGAACCGGCGCGGGATCCGCCAACGTCACCGTGAAGTTCGCGGGAGAAACGGGCATGACGCAGATCACCGTCAACGCCTGACATTAGATAATAGCCGGTAAAATAGGTGTGGATAGACTTGGTATCCACACCTATTATTTTTTAGGAGGATTGTTATGAGCGCTAATGACCTACCGATTAATTTTTCTTACGCAAAATGGACGCCAAACACGAGATTCAAACTGTGTAACGTGCCGTGGGATATGGGCTATAGGGATATCGTCAAATGGGACAGACAGGCTCAACAAGAGTATTTCAGCCGGTTGGACGGTATCGAGTTCACGAACTGCACCATGTCAAAATATGGACTGCCCGTAAGATTGCCGGTGCCTTTCGCTCAGGCATGTCAGTATAATTATCTGATCGCCACGAACGACTACGACTTTGATACCCCACGTAGTTGGTATTATTTCATTCAGACATGCGACTATATCAACGCCAACACCACGCAACTCAACATTCAGTTGGACGTGTGGCAGAGCTTCCAGCATGACATTCAACTGGGCAACGCCTATGTGGAACGCGGCCATGTGGGCGTAGCCAACGAGAATGCGTGGAAAGACTGGGGCAAAACCTATTTGGATCTGCCAGAAGGACTCGACACCGGCAAATGCACCGTGCTTACGAATGAATCATGGAAGCCGCTCATGGATATTGGCGAACATGATGGGGTAAAATACACGTCCTATGGTCTGATCATCGTAAGCACCACCGATCTGGAAGCGGACACGGGCACGAAGGATAATCCGGTGGTCAACACCGCCACCGGTAGCGCGTTCGAGAGTCAGCTTAACGGCACCAGCATGTATTATTTGGACACTCCAGCCGATATAGTCACATTCTTCTCCGAAGGCATGAACGCCCCGTGGGTCACGCAAGGCATTTGCGGCATTTATGCCGTGCCACATTTGCCGCAAGCCTTATTGGACGGTCAACCGAAAAAAACGGAACTCTTCGGACACTCGGTAGGTTTTATTGGCAATTGTTGGGAATTGCGCAAACGAAACGATAATAGCAACGCACGTTATACGGATATCATCAATCTCAAAAATTTCCGAGACACCTTTAGTCTACCGGAACGCTATAAGTATCTCAAGAAATTTTTGACCGCCCCTTATGCCTACATTGAATGCAGTTGCTTGAACGGCACTGTGATCACGTATGAGCCTGAGCAGATCCCGAGCGCTGACTTGATTATCCGTGAATCATGGAATTACGCGCCGCCCTCCCCCCGACTCAACTTTTACGCACGCGGCTACCATGCGGGAAACTTGGGCGAACGTCAACCATTGCCGGACGGCAAAGGACTCCCCATCGACACGGGTGAAATGCTCAACGCGTCCTTTGGCATCACGAATTTCCCTACCTTCATGGCCGTCAACAACGGTTCGGCTCTCGCTCTCGCGAACAGTGCCTACACTCGCCAATACGCGCAACAATCCGCCGACTGGAGCTTTCAAAAAACCCAAATGGGCATCAATAATGCGTACGCTCAAGCGCAATTGGGCACCCAATACGCGAGTGCGCAGAACAGGCTCGGCACGTCGAACCGGAACGCCATGAACGCGATCAGCAACCAGAGCGCGCAAATGGGAACCGACCTCACGTTGAAGAATCTTGGATTCAATAACCAGATGGCACAGCTCAATACCATCGGTTCGGGTGTGGCGAACGCGGTAGGTTCAGCCGTCACCGGCAATATTGGCGGTGTGGCCGGTGCCATTGCTGGCACTGCGATAGGCGCATGGACGAACCAGCAAACCTACAATAACAACGTGTCAACCGCTAACCAGCAATTGGCGAACACGCAAACCACCAACAACGCTTCCACCTCACAGGCCAACGCTTTCTCCCTTGCACAAACCAATCTTTCCAATCAACAGACCATGCAGTTTGCCGATATGAACAAACAATTGGCGCAAGCCACCGCGCAGGGCGATTACGAAAACACGATCGCCGGTATCAACGCGCAGGTACAGCAGACCCAGACAGTGCCGCCCACCACGTCCGGCGCGCTGGGAGGTGACGCATTCAACCTAGCCAACGGACTGATTGGCGTCATGGTACGTTTCCGGCAGATACCGCCCGCCGCCATGCAAGCCATCGGAGAAGTGTGGCTGCGATACGGCTACTATGTCCAGCGCTTCATGAAATTGCCTGAAAATCTTATGGCCATGAGCAATTTCACCTACTGGAAACTGCATGAACTGTACGTGCGTTCGAGCACATGCCCCGAAGAATACCGATTGACGGTCAAAGGTATTTTCGAGTCTGGCGTGACCGTGTGGACTGACCCCGAGAAAATCGGAGTCACCGATTACGCTGACAATACGCCACTGGCCGGTATCGCATACTAGATATAATGGAGAGAGTTGAAAAACTCTCTCCATTACTTATATAGGACGGTGATTATGGGTAAACGCAATAACGCGCGCAAAGCCGCGCACTGGGACAATCAGAGCGTGTTAGGCTCCATGTGGGGCAACCTGAATCTGCCTGAAATGCGGCAATCGCTCAGGATTAACCAATACATGAAATTGATTGAAATGCTGGCCGTAAGCCGGTTCAAATGGATCAACCTACCCCCATATATTGACGAACGCTATTTGGAACTCACCTTATTCGAGAATGGTCTAGCCCTCTTTTTCCCAGACAAACGTAAGGGCGTCAACCGCTTCATGGTCACAGCGGGCAATATCGGTGGGGTGAACAACTACAATAATCCAACCTCGTTCCAGCCAGTCGCCACGAATTATTCGCACCCGCAGATCGGAAGCAAGGAATGCGTACCCATCTGGGACAATCAATTGCGTTGCACCATGATCGACGTCATGTGGAATTACGCCACACGACTCGCTATCGCAGACCGCGCGTTGGACGTCAACTTGGACAATATTTCAGTGCCGTTGATTATCGCCACGTCCGAAACCAACAAGCTCACCGCCCAAAACCTTATGAAGGCAAGGGAAGATGGCGACCCATACATTTACACGTACGACTCGGCGGACATTACCGGCATGTTCCAAACATTCCCGAACGTGACCCCGTTTTTGGCGGATAAGATCATCACCACGAAAACGCAGATCTGGAACGAGCTTGTCAATTACCTTGGTATCGACAATTCAACCACCGAGAAGAAGGAAAGGTTGCTTGAAAGTGAGGTGACTGCGGGCAACAGTCGTACGAACGTGTTCCGATTGAGCTATTTGAAGGCGCGTCAACAGGCGTGCGATACGATTAACCGATTGTGGCCGCAAATGGCCGACTCCGGATACCCCATCGGCATTGAATGGAACGACACCACAAGTGGTGGACTCTTGGACGTGGAAGGCAATAAGGAGGAAGAATAATGGTGCAGGACTTGAGCATGTATGCGGTCAAAGACAGTATGGCAGACTACACCTTGACTTTGGGTAATCTGATAGACCGTGGATATGATACGGACGAAAAACTACATTTGAGCGCTCAATATTATCCGATTTTCGACGAAACGTATAGGGCGAAATTGAACGAAAAAATCGTAGCCCACTACGCACTACGTGAAATCGGTTCGGAAACCCCGCAAATGTTCGTATTCTATCTGGGGCGCACCATGCGGGAGCAAATGGACTATTATAATCAGCTCTATTTGTCGGCACAGCGTAAGTTCGACCCCTTCATCACCTCAGATATTCGGCAGACTATGGATTCGACCAGTACGAATGAGTCTTCGGGAAAATCTTCGGGCACGCAGTCGAACGAGTCCACCGCACATAGCACGTCCGACACTACCGCAGACAATTCCAGCATGACGTTTAACAGCGAGTTCCCGCAGACCCGTATTGACGATTTTAAAAAGTTCGCGACAAGCGCGTCACAGACGGACTCACTAGGCAATACGCATACGGCAACCCAGCAGGATAGTACGGCCACCGCAACCAGCACCAGCAACACCGACTACGCGCACTCATCCGATAAAGGCAACAGCACGTCGCATACGCTCGGTACCAGCGGTTCGCAATCCCAGTTATTGCTTGATTGGCGTAATACCATGCTGAACATTGACATGATGGTTATTGGTTCGTTGGAAGATCTGTTTTTGGGGCTGTGGGGCAGTGGCGACAACATGACCAACGTACCGCAATTGTACAGTACGTCACTCGCTTATAATCTCGGTCATTAGAGTATACTGGATTTGAGACAGATTGGAGGATTATGGACGGATTTAACACATGCGCCGCGCCATTGGATATCGACCCACGGCAACGGTATTTCACCACGGTTCAGCCGTTCTCGTACCGCGACACGCTCACCGTGTTGGGGTATGTGCAGGAAGTGGCTGGACACTTGGACGAGCTGCGCGAACAGTTGGACAATCTCGCCAAAGACGAAAACGCGGACGTTGAAGCCATCAAACAGTTGGTGGCCGGTTTCAATGAACAGTTCGACCGTATCAATAAAACCTTGGATGATCTTGAAAAGCAGGTTGGCCAGTATGAAGATTCGGACTTGACCTACAATCCGACTCGTGGTAAGTACGAAGATTCCAAGAACACGAACAGAGACATGTACCGCGAACTTGCGGTGTTCGGTGCGCGTGTTAACCAGATGGCGCAACTCTCCGTGCCGATGGCTTCAGCGCATACGTGCCTTGAGATGGCCGTCTTGGGTAATAAAACCATTTTCCATAACGACGAGCCGCGCATTACGCCGCGTGACGTGCATGTGGATGATGGGGAGCCGGTCACTGCGTTGACGGTGGAAAATCTCGCCAACGGTGTCGTGCAAAACAATTTCATGAAAACACATGAATAACCAACAATAAATAGGAGGAAAAATGACTCAGAAGACAACTAATTATAATCTTGAAAAGTATGACGCGACGGACGCGCCGAACCTTCAAGGCCAATACAACCGTTCGATGGACATTCTGGATACGACGTTGAAAACCCAGTCGGACAGAATCGATAACATTCCAACACCGGAAGCCCTACCGGAAGGATTGAAAGCGTTCACCACCGCTCTCGGATTGAGCGCATCGAACGCCGGCGCACTCGGTACCGCCTTGAATCATTTCTTGAACCGAGTTCCAGCCACCGGTGGCGGACAGTACACCGTCAAGAACCTCACCGACACGAAGGTTACGGCGGAGGGCCTGCCGTTCGTATCCACCACCCCTTCGGGGAAGTGATAGAACATGGCAGATAACCCGCAAGCAACCCCCGTTGACGTGGCCGCATATGACGTGACCCGTCATTGGGGGTTGCCCCTCTACAATGACGCGACCCCAATGGACATGCGAGACGGATACAATCATGCCATGCGCATGATAGACCAGATCCTCACCCAACTGCAGACTCAGATTCGAGAAAAGGACTGAAACAATGGCAACCGTATATACGAAAACCGACAATTACGGGTTGAACTTGTATGGCGACAATGACCCCGCCGACTTGAGGGACGGCTATAACAACTCCATGCGCACCATCGATACGACGATGGAACAGCATCTCAATCGTATCGAAGGGGTGGAAGCTCGTGAAACCCAAACGCAAGCGGTTATGAAGGCACTGCTTGTGGATAACACGGTGGACAATGCCACCGAAAGTAAATCCAAGTGGGATAAAGCGGCTGCGGACGTGGCCACCGCCACAAGCAAGGCCGACAATAATAGCGCAATCCTCAACGCGCTCGGCGCGGACACCACAGCGCACGCCACCGCCAGTAAGACAAAGTGGGATAAAGCATCTTCGGACGCCATTGAAGCACTGGCAGACGCCGCCGCCGCCACTCAAAAAGCCAACGCCGCCACTCAAAAAGCCAATTCCAATACTGCGATTCTCGCCGCGCTAGGCGCGGACACCACCGCTCACGCCACCGCCAATAAGACTAAGTGGGATAAGGCGTCTTCGGACGCTATCGGCGCTAACGACGCTATCGCTAGGATCCTTAAAACCTTCTCACGAACGAACGGCCACTTGGTCACGTTCGGGGACTCGTACGGGACTAACGCGGATAAGACGCGTGAATGGCCGACCGTGCTCAACGTCCGGCTGGGTGAGAATAGCATACTGCACAATTATTGTATAGCAGGCGCGGGTTACACCGCACCAAACACCACGTTCCAGAGCGAACTTAATAAGGCGAAAGCTGACACTAGCTACAATCATGATGAGGTTGGCTTAGTGGTGATCGCAGGAAGCCGTAACACGAACGATGGGTATTCGGGTGCATTGCGTACCGCTGCCGTAAGCCTATACGAGGGGGTGAAACGTGAGTTTCCGAACGCGCGGATCATTGTTGTACCTATGATGTGGGATTGGACTCCAGTATCAAATTATTGGCGGTATAATTCCGCAAGCTGTATTTCCGCCGCCCGTGAAGTCGGCGTGGAAGCGGTACCGTGGGCATGGACGTGGAATCTAGGCAATAACACGTATTTCCCGACCGGCGACATTCACCCGAATGCGGACGGTACCAATGTGATCGTATCTTATATGCTTGATTATATCAACCACAATTACACGGGGCGTACGGAATCGTATTCGTGGCGCGACTCCACCAACACGCTCGCACTGTTCACCGTCAACGCTTCGGGCGGACTCATCACGTTCGGTTGGCATCTCGCCAGTAACGTCACCGCCGCTAATTTTGTGGATATCAAAAACGCATTGCCGAAATGGGCGGAACGCAATAAGGATACTACGAACGAGCCTGACGCATGGTCTCTCATGGCATCCAATGGCGCGAACGACGCCACCTTGTTCAAGGTGTTGGGGTCTGACGATCATGTGAGTGGCACGTTTGGTATCCAACCGTACGTCACGACTGGCGCTCATGGTTCGCCTAACGGTTTGATGGGTGGTGGTTTTACCGTCGCATGGTAATGTGATGATGATTTAGGATAATAGCCATAACGTATAATTACGTTATGGCTATTACTTTTACCCAGTGGATTGATCAGACGAAAAACCGTTTTTGGGATATGGACGGAGCGTACGGGGCGCAATGCTGGGACTTGTGGGCAAAATACAGTATGGACATGTACGGCATGAGTATTCAAGACTGCATCACCCCAACCGGCTACGCGGGAGGACTGTATACCGCATACCCCGTGTCCACACGGTGCGAACAAGTATACGAACGGACCCCAGCAGACGGATACTCGCCAGTAGCGGGTGACGTAGCAATATGGGGATACGGCACCTACACCCCTTATACTCATGTGGCGATAGTCGCGGCAGATGGCGTGCAAAACGGAAACATTTACGTGATCACCCAAAACCCCGACGCAAGCGCACTCAAATGGTTCCCCACCGCTGGACTCTTAGGTTATCTGCATCCACGCTCCATGCCGAAACCGGACGTCAACAATCCAACCGGCGACAACAATCAAGGAAACCCCGACACGTCACGCGGGGGCGCGTGGATACACTGGCAGGGTGACAATCTCTATCTACACGAAACCGATAACAGTGGCGCTCGAACACGGATCTTCTACAGGACAACGGCCAATAATTTTTCGGAAAAAGCCCCCCTTGGTCAACCGTCCGACTCGCAAGGACAAGGGCACCCTTCCAGCTCGGTCAGCGCGGAAAACTCGTATGCGCTCTATGTGGTAGGAACGGTTGAAGCCGGTTTGCGCTGGGATGCAGTGGAAGCGGCCAACTTGCAGGGTATCGGCATAGCGCAATGGAGTTTTTCACGCCGGCTACAAGTGCTAAACGCCATGAAAACGGCTGACCCAACCGGCTATACTGCGTTCAAAACGGCTGCACCACAGATCGCGGCACTCATGGAATCAGGTGGCGAGTTTACGCGCAATCTCACGCAAGCGGAAGCCACGGCATTCCAAACATGGGCGCGACGTAGCGAGTCCCATGAGGGTCAGCGCAAACAGTTTGCCGAAGATTACGCCGGATATCCACAGGAATATGATGATGATAAAATGCAGATACTGTGGGTGACGGCATACCACCAGTCGCCAGCGAACGCCCTCAAGATTCCGAAGGCGTCCAATCTCGCACAGCTTAAAAACAATATCCTGAGCACGTACCCATTCCAGCCGTACGGCAACCGCTACAATCAGGCGTACTCATTGTTGAGCGTGTGGGATGGGAAATCGAATCCGCCCGCATTCTAATGTGTGATATAATGATGGTTGTCGGCATGTGATGACTTTCCCTTGAGCCGACCGTAACTAGTGGGAGCGTAACGGTGGTCATGACGTTACGCTCCCATTGTTTTGGGAGGTGAGCATATGGCATTGCAAACATTGGCTGAAGATGATTACTACGACTTGCATAACCTGCTCACCCGAAACGCTCCGTGGAATTTCGTGATCGGCGCACGCGGCCTAGGCAAAACGTTCGCCGCGAAACGATATGGTATCAAGGAATATCTCAAACACGGCCACGAGTTCATCTATCTTCGTCGCACGGACGTGGAACAACACCGTAAGGAAACGTTCTTCAAGGACATTCAGGAATTTTTCCCATCCTACGAATTTCGCGTGAATGGCGAAAAAGGGCAGATCCATAAAACGTCGTGGGATGAAAAGGACTGGCGTACATGCTGCTACTTCGTAGCACTCTCACAGGCAGGCGGCTTGAAGTCAGTCGCCTACCCTAAAGTTCACTTGATTATTTTCGATGAGATTTTCCCCGATAACCTACGGTTCTTAAGCAATGAGGTAAACAGTTTTTCCGAATTCTACAACACCGTGGACAGGTGGCAGGACAGGACCAAAGTATTGTTTTTATCCAACGCGGTGCAGAAGGCTAACCCGTATTTCGCCAAATACCGGCTGGACATTGGTTCCCAGCAGGCCAACCAGCAGCAATACAAGCTCTATTGCGGAGGGTTTATCTGTCTCGAACTGGCCGACTATGGCGGTTTCTCAGCCAAAGTCGCACAATCCAAGTTCGGCAGATTCTTGGAGCAGTACGACGGTGATTACGCCGACTATGCGATCAGGAACAAGTTCCGTGACGAATCGGACACATTGCTAGCATCCATACCCAGCGATGGCGAACTCTCATATATTCTGGACACCACCGACTATGCGCGATTCGGTATTTGGATATCCGTGTCAGAACGCGACGGGCATGTTTCACAATATGTTTCACGTCGTATACCAAAGGACAATACCAGACCCGTCTACACACTCGAACCCAATCATGTCAATGAAAAAACATGGTACGTCAAAAAATCAGACGATATCATCCGCCGGCTCACCACCGGCTATCGACTTGGTAAAATACGTTTCGACGATTCACAAGTCAAGGCAGATTTTGGTTTGATCATCGGAGAACTGTTAGGAAAATAGAAAGGATAATATATGACAATGACGGCAACTGACGTATGGTGTGTGTTCGCGGTAATCTTTTTCATCATCGTGGACTACGTGACCGGACTCGCTAAAGCCATACTTAATGACACGCTCAGCTCACAGAAAATGCGACAAGGATTATGGCATAAGTTCGCCTACCTCATGCTAACCTTGGTAGCCTATTTTGTAGACATGATTAACTTGCACGTAGATCTTGGTTTGCCGGTCAGCGTATTTGTATGTACTGTCGGCGGTATCTCTCTTATTGAGCTTACTTCCATTTTGGAAAACATTACCGCCATCAACCCAGAACTAGCAGACGCCCCATTCATGAGCGTATTCGCACAAAACAGCACACCAAAACACAAGAAGGAAAACTAACATGAATATTCAAGAATGGATGAACTCAGTAAACGGACAAGTTGTGGACATGGACGGTGCGTACGGTGGGCAATGCTGGGACCTATGGAGCAGCTACGCCCGAAACGTGTACGGGATCCCAGCCGCCGACACCAACACCGTAGACGGATACGCCGCAAGCGTCTACACCGCACGATTCTACAATTCTCGCGCACTGCAAGACGTTTTCACCAAAGAACGTGCCGACTATACGCCAGTTTACGGTGACGTAGCCTTTTGGAACGGTAACGGAATGAACCACGTCGCCATCGTCGTACGAGACAACGGCAACGGCACCTTGGAAACCATGTCACAAAACCCCAACAAAGCCGGATACGTCACCATCTCCAAGAACGGCATCATCGGATACTTCCACCCACGCTCAGCAAACACGCCCGCCCCATCGACAGCAAACAATAACGTAACCATCATCCCACGCACCTACAAAGTCAACGTGGACGTACTCAACGTACGCTCGGCACCATCGGTCAATGCGGAAGTGGTAGCACAGTATCACTACGGACAAACCGTAAACCTAGCCGAAGGCGGCACAATCGCAGACGGGTACATTTGGGCACACTACACAGGCGGATCCGGCGCAACCAGATACGTCGCACTAGCACCATCCGACAAGTCAGCATGGTATCTTATTTTCGCCTAAGCTGACGGCATAAGGAAAGCCCCTAGGTTTAATAACCTAGGGGCTTTACTTTCAGTCGTTCAACGTGACTTTAAACACCTTGCGGCGGCGGCCCTTGCTATCCTTATCCATCTTACGTTCCACATATTCGTAATCATCAGTAAGAAACAGTTCAATGATTGTAGCCAATGCCGACTCAAACGAAACCGTAGAATCATCAAACTCACCATTGTTGGCAACAGTACGATAGTCCATGCCGCCAAGATAAACGTGATATTCACTGTCTTCCGAAAGTTCAATTACAACGGCTTCAAAATTCATCATTTTATTTTCCTTTCCCTTGAAACGGATAACTACACTATAACACAAACAAAC
>ENA-OWZU01000250-OWZU01000250.1-human-gut-metagenome-genome-assembly--contig:-NODE-250-length-18814-cov-22.889440_pt1 | contig 18814 bp, 20 predicted proteins | sample MGYA00249263_ERZ652121 | MGnify/ENA primary metagenome ERZ652121 (study PRJEB26925, sample SAMN05827113) | human gut metagenome | biome: ENVO:2100002; feature: ENVO:00000062; material: ENVO:00002003... | reverse complement strand
AAAATATTTGATGTCACTACTCTATTTGAGTAACAACACCAAATATTATAGAGCCAAACTTTTGGCTTTTCTGGCTTTTTTGTCGTTTAGCTTGTCTTTTTTTATAGCAGCTATCACTGTGCTATAAAAAAAGACAAGCACTTAAGCCGATACTTAAAAAGGGAACGAATGGTAGGTGTTTTGGGGGCTGACGCTTAGAAAAGAGAAACAGGAGATAATACAAAATACCGGTGCCACTGGCAAGAAAAAGTAAGAGATGAATTTGTTGCCAACGTAGCCAAGGGAACCAGATGAAAAATAAAAGCAAATCACCGTCTCCAATGAAGTGCCAATGACGTTGACCATACCAATAGATACAAAAAAATAAAAGCCAGGTCCACCAAGAAAACGCGGCACGCTGCCATAGTAGAACAGCCCATAAGATGATAGCAAAAGGATATAATAGGTAAGGATCGATAATCTGGTAGAGCCAATCTGTAATACTTAGACTAAAAGCCATTGTAAACCAGACAAGTGCGACTAATTTAGTCTCCAACGTGGCGGTAGAAAATGAAAATAGATAGCAAAAAAACAACCCGTAGATCCATTCAGCGACAAAAATGTGTCGAGGGATGGCTTGATGACAATGACGACAATTCCCCTTAAGTGCAATGAATGAAATTATAGGAATCAAATCATAAAAGGCAAGGGGACGCTGGCAGGTCGAGCAGCGACTACGGTCAGACCAAAAATTCATACGTAACGGCAGACGTTCGGCGACGACGCACCAAAAAGAACCCATCACAGCTCCAACTATAAAAGAAATCATTGTGTACTCCTTTCTCCTTTATAATTACATACGAAAACCATAAGAAAACCTGAGAAGAATTCTCAAATAGTTGTTTTTAGTGTACATTTTTATGAAATCTAGTATGCTTAAAGTATAGAAGTTTAAAGGAGGAATCGAATTATGAAATATGGGAAAACGAAAGATCTTTTAAATCAATTGGTCGCAGATTTAAGCCAATTTTCAGTGGTGATTCACCAAACACATTGGTACATGCGTGGACCTGAATTCCTAACATTACATCCTTTAATGGATACATTTATGGATGAAATCAATGCACAATTGGATGTTGTTTCAGAACGTTTGATTACATTGGATGGTGCACCATACTCTACTTTACAAGAATTTGCTGACAATACAGCGATTAAAGATGAAATTGGTACGTATGAACGGACAATTCCTGAACGTATGGCTAAATTAGTAGAAGGCTACCGCTACTTAGCTGACTTGTATCAAGAAGGAATTGAAATTTCTGGAGAAGAAGGCGATGATTGCACGCAAGATATTTTCATCGGATTCAAAACTGAGGTTGAAAAGAAGATTTGGATGCTACAAGCTAAATTAGGTCTAGCACCAGATGTTGCTTCAGATGATTCAGTAAAAAATCTATAAGATTAGCTCATACTATCAAAAACCCCCTAAATCCTCAAATTTAGGGGGTTTTATTTGTTTTACTCAGCGGCAGCTGATTTTAAATGAAATACTTTGTGTTTTAGTTCAAATACTTCGTCACATGCTTTGGCCACGTCGCTTTCATGAGTCACAATGATGATGCATTTTTGTTCTTCATGGGCCATTTCTTGGAACACTTTAACGATATCTGATGATGTTTCTTCGTCAAGGTTACCGGTTGGTTCATCGGCGACAATTAGTTCATGATCACAACAAATCGCACGAACGATTGCGACCCGTTGTTGTTGGCCACCGGAAAGGAGACCGACTTTTTTGTTGGCTAATGTTTCATCGATGCCGACTTTGGCTAGGCATTGAAGAGCATAGGTTTTCTTGTCAGAACGTTTTGATCCAGCAATTTCCATTGCCGTCAAAATATTTTGAAGGGCGGTCATATAAGGAAGGAGATTGTAGACTTGGAAGACAATCGAAATGTCTTTGCGGCGATAATTCCGTAAGCCAATCTTTTGAATATTTTCACCATTGTAAGTAATGGTTCCTTTTTTCGGTGTATCGAGTCCTGAGATTAAGGAAAGGAAGGTCGTCTTGCCAGATCCGCTTGCGCCGAGGATGGCGTAGACTTTTCCTTTTTCAAATGTTAAATTGACATCTTTGTATAGTGCATCTTGCTCGTTGGTATACCAATAAGCTAAGTCTTGGGTTGCTAACATGGATTTCCCTTCTTTCTAACCAATTAAGATTTTCTTCGGATTCAAGCGTAAAATACCAAATGAGGAGAGTAGGATCGAGAAGAAGCTAATCACGAGCCCTAAGCCAGCGAGGATAGCGACTTCTTTTGGTTGAACGGTGATGTTTAAGTCATCAATTTCAGTCGAACCTTGTACGGCTGTATTGAAGCCACCCATTTGGCCACCGCCACCACCGCCAGGGCCACCATTTTGGTTTCCTTGTTGGTTGTTTGCGCCTTGTTGAGTTTGGGTATCTGTTTGAGACGTTGTTGTTTCTTGTGAGAGTAGTTGATTCCCTACGACATTACCGACAATATTACCAGTAAAGGTAGCAATTACTAAGGCAATCAGCATGGTCACAAACATTTCAGTAAAGAATTGGAAAATCATCTTGGCACGTGATTCACCCATTGACAATAGAACACCTATTTCATAGCGGCGTTCGCGAATCATGAGCATAACGATGAGTGTTAGGATAATGATCCCAGCAACGGCAACTAAAATCACAATGTTTTTGGCAAAGCTTGAAACATTTTCTAATGGTGTAATCATGGATTGATACAATTGATCATCAGTCGTTAAGTCATACGTATCTGTATCGATTACTTTTTCTGCCGCTTTGGTGAACGCTGTGACTTTTGAAGGTTCAGAAAGTGTGTAGATGGCAGAGTCGACAGTATCTTCATCAGTATTGCCAGATAGTGTATTGGCTAATGTGTAGTAAGAGTAAATCGTATTAACTGGGTTTAGCATGCTGACCTGTGCAGCGATGCCTGATGCAGATTCAGTAGTAGAGTAAATTCCTTTGACGGTGACTGTCACTTCATTTTCACCGTCTGAATCAGTCAGTTTGAAGGTATCACCGACCGACAAGTCGTTCGATTCTGCTAAAATTTCTTCAATCAAGACATTGTTTGTACCAGCATCATCTGCAGTCAACGCTTCACCGTCTTCTAATGTAGCTGTGCCGTCTGAGAAGCTGGAGTAGTTGGCACTAGATGAAACACCGGTAATGGTGAAATCACCTGTTTGCCTATTGCCACCCATATCGCCACCGCCCATGCCACCAGGTCCTTGTTGACTACTATCGGATGTGCTTGAACTACTTGTAATTGGTTCAATACCATCACCTGCTGTTGCGGTACCAGATGTCACTAAGACATATGATTTCACGTTGTCTAGTGCGGCAATTTTTTCAGCATCGCTGACTTTGACAGGTGTTGAAGTGAATTCACGACGTTCACTTGTTGAGTCAGTGGAAGATGAATCGGATGTACTTGTATTGTTTTGGCCACCGCCAAACATTGCTTCACGACTCGCAGCGAGTGTGACTGTTGCACCCAAACTGTTTTGTGCATTCTCTGTTGCTTTTTCTGCCGCACTTTTGATTGTTAGCCCTGCTAAAACAAAAATTAAAATAGCAGAAAAAACAGCACATAACAATAACGTGCGACCTTTTTTGGCCCATAAACTTAAGAGCCCACGTTTGATAAAATTCATAGCTTCCTCCTGTTCGTGCGAATAAATACCATCCGCTCGTTAATCGATTTGTTACTAATGTAAGATAGCCAACGAACCTTAAAGCAAGGTTAAATGAATTTGAAGAAACTGTGAAAAAAAGGTTGAGATAACGTTAGCGACAAAAAACCATACAATCCAGAAGCTGTTTTTCAGACTTTTGGATTGTATGGTTTTTGTTTATAGGAATACAAACTGACTGTCACAAACGTTATTCACTCATATGGGCTTGCTTGATCTGTGCGAGTACTTGATCAAATCCTGTCCCACCAAGCGAGTGGCGATTTTTGACAGCTTGCACGCTATCTAGTTTTTGGTAGATGTCTGCTTCGATGGTCGGCTCGATTTCTTGGTACTGACTAAGCGGGACATCTTGCAAGTAAATCCCATCTTCCATACAAGAAAGGATGAGCTTACCGACAATCTCATGCGCTTTTCGGAAGGGAATGCCCTTAGTCGCCAAATAATCGGCCAACTCCGTAGCATTTGAGAAATCTTGTTGGGTCGCTTGAAGCATGTTTTGTTCTTTAACCTTCATCGTGTCAATCATGCCAGCAAAAATTTCTAGCGAATGCATGACCGTAGAAACCGTGTCAAACATGCCTTCTTTGTCTTCTTGTAAGTCTTTGTTGTAGGCTAAAGGCAAACTCTTCATAATCGTTAATAGACCGAATAAATCCCCGTACACACGTCCTGTTTTGCCACGGATTAATTCCGCCATGTCAGGGTTTTTCTTTTGCGGCATAATCGAGCTACCTGTCGAAAAGGTGTCCGTCAACTCAATGAATTGGTACTCATAGCTACACCATAAAATCAGCTCTTCGCAAAAACGAGAGAGGTGCATCATAATCAAAGAGGCATTGCTTAAAAACTCTAAAATAAAATCACGATCACTAACTGCATCTAGACTATTGGCATAAATACCGGCAAAGCCAAGCTCTTGTGCAGCGTAGGAACGATCAATTGGGAAAGTCGTCCCCGCTAGTGCAGCCGCTCCTAATGGCGAAAGGTCAATCCGACTCAGACTTTCCGTGAGTCGTTCTTGATCACGCGTGAACATCTGATAATAAGCCATCAAATGATGCCCAAAGGAAATAGGCTGTGCATGCTGAAGGTGCGTATAGCCAGGCATGACGGTATAGACATGTTGTTCGGCCTTTGTGACCAATACTTGTCGTAAGGTTTTCAGTTGTGCCACAATTTGTTGGACGTGATCTTTTAAGTACAGATGCATATCTGTTGCTACTTGGTCGTTTCGACTGCGAGCAGTATGCAACTTGCCAGCGACAGGACCAAGTAATTCATGCAAAAATACTTCCATATTCAGATGAATGTCTTCATTTTCTACTGAATAGTCCAACTCATTATTTTCGACCTTTGTGACTAAGGTCTGCAAACCAGCAAGAATGGCGTCAGCATCTTCTGCCGGAAGAATCGCCGTTTTTTTCAGCATTTTGACATGTGCGATGCTTCCTTGCAGATCATATGCCGCCAATTGTTGATCAAAGGAAATCGATGCACCAAATGCATCAATCCACGCTTCATTTTTTCCGTCGAATCGACCGCCCCATAATTTTGACATACTGTTTGCTCCTTTTATCCGATTGGTGTTAAGGGTGATTGTTGATTGGCTTGGACTTCTGCGTGCACTTTTGTTGGTAAGCCCCATAGCTTGATGAAGCCAACTGCAGCATCTTGATCAAATGTATCGGCAGAAGTGTACGTCGCTAAGTTTTCATCGTACAAGCTATTTGCTGACTTCCGGCCTTCACAAATGACATTGCCTTTGAATAATTTCACACGAACCGTACCGTTTACGACTGTTTGTGTGGATTTTAAGAAGGCAATTAGCGCATCTGTCAGTGGATTAAACCATAAGCCATCATAGATAACTTGTGCAAGCTGTTGTTCGATAATGGGTTTGAAATGAGCCAACTCACGAACAAAAACCAAATCCTCTAATTCTTTATGAGCCGTCATGAGCGTAATCGCACCAGGACATTCATAGACTTCCCGTGACTTAATCCCTACTAGACGGTTTTCAATATGATCAATCCGACCAATCCCATGTTCACCTGCTAGCGTGTTAAGCTTCATAACAATTGAAGCAAATGTATCTTCTTGACTATCTAGGGCGACGGGGACACCTTGCTTAAAGGTAATTTCTACAATGGTAGGTGTGTCAGGTGTTTCTTCTAATTCTTTGGTAATAGCGTAAGCACCTTTTGGCGGTGTTGCCCACGGATCTTCTAAGACACCACACTCACACGCCCGCCCCCATAAGTTTTGGTCAATCGAGTAAGGATTGTCCAAGTCAGCAGGGATAGGGACATTTTTTTCAGCAGCGTAGGCAATTTCTTCTTCACGCGACCATTTCCATTCACGCACAGGGGCGATGACGTTTAAATTAGGGTCTAAAGCAGCGATAGCCACTTCAAACCGTACTTGGTCATTCCCTTTGCCTGTGCAACCGTGTGCGATGGTTGTCGCTTGTGTATCATGAGCCAATTCGACTAATTTCTTAGAAATCAATGGTCGTGAAAGGGCAGACACCAATGGATAAGAATTTTCATAAAATGTATTCCCTTGTAAGGCAATCAAGGCAAAATCGTCCGCAAACTCTTCGCGTGCATCAATCGCATACGATTCAGAAGCACCGACAAGCAACGCCTTCTCTTTAATCGCCGCCGTATCGCGCCCTTCACCAATGTCTAGACAACAAGCAACGACATCGTAGCCTTCATCTACTAACCATTTAATTGAGACAGATGTATCCAAACCACCGGAATAAGCCAAAATAACCTTTTCTTTCATGAAAAAACTTCCTTTCTATCGAAACCTTCTTGATTGAAGCTATCATAGCAAATAAATATAAGCAAATCAAGCTTAAAAATTATATTTATACATAAAATATTCTGATAAACGGTATTTTATTCAAAATGATAGCAGATCCTATTTCTTTTATTAATCAAAAAAATCTGCGAGCGGGAAAAATAGTTACAAATTTAAAGGGAAAAACATTGACGTGCCACTTGATTCTGGGGTATCATACTAAATGGTATTGTTTACCCCATAAGAGCCCCGGAAACTCAAATGATTGTAAACATTCGAAATTGAATTGGAGGAAAAAATTGTGCGTACAACATATATGGCCAAACCAGGCGAAGTAGAACGTAAATGGTATGTCGTTGATGCAACAGATGTTCCTTTAGGACGTCTATCAGCAGTCGTAGCTTCTGTTCTACGAGGAAAAAATAAACCAACATTCACTCCTCATGTGGATACTGGTGATTTCGTCATCGTAATTAATGCAGATAAAGTAAAATTAACAGGTAATAAAGCTTCAGGAAAAATTTACTACCGTCACTCAAACTTCCCAGGAGGATTAAAATCAGTAACTGCTGGTGAATTACGTGCAAATAATTCTCGTCGTTTGATCGAAACTTCTGTAAAAGGTATGTTACCTAAGAACACGTTAGGTCGCGCTCAAGGAATGAAACTTCACGTATATGCTGAAGGAACTCATCCACATGCAGCTCAACAACCAGAAGTATTGGACATCACAAACTTAATCTAATAGGAGGGAATTTCATTGGCACAAGCTCAATATATCGGCACTGGCCGTCGTAAAAATGCTGTGGCCCGCGTACGTTTAGTACCAGGTACAGGTAAAATCACTGTTAACAAAAAAGACGTTACTGAATATATCCCACACGCTGACTTGCGTGAAGTAATCAACCAACCATTTGGCGTTACTGAAACAAAAGGCGCTTACGATGTTTTCGTAAACGTAAACGGTGGTGGATATGCTGGACAATCTGGCGCAATCCGTCATGGTATCGCTCGCGCATTACTAGAAGTAGACCCAGACTTCCGTTTAGCTCTTAAACAAGCTGGCTTACTTACTCGTGACGCACGTATGGTTGAACGTAAAAAACCAGGTCTTAAGAAAGCTCGTAAAGCATCTCAATTCTCAAAACGTTAATTGCTGGAGTCGTTGGCAATTTATTGCCTTACGAATACAGTATGGGACGGAGATTTCAAGGAAATCGAGTACCATTCATCACAACGATACGGACACTTTCCAATTTTTGGGAAGTGTCTTTTTTTGTACGCTTAGGTACGAAAAAATGTACGAGATTTTGAATTGGCCGTTTTTAAGACCTATGTCAGACACTATATAATCGTTCTTTTTATCTTGTTTGATTGTTATTTTAATTAGTTATTTATTTTGCTTGTCGCACTTCATCCAGGCGTTTCTCGAATTTCTCATAAGTGGAAAGATCGACAACATTCGGTATATTGACGTATATTTCTGTCGTTTTGATATCCGAATGGGTTAAAGCTTGGGAAATTTGCGCCATTGTGGCACCGCCTTCGCGAGTCAACGTACTAAAGGTATGCCGTAGCTTGTGTGGATTTGTCTGAACCAGTTCCTCATGTCTTCGGCGAATGGATTTTAGCCGATAATTTAAGTAATCCACATGAACCGGAATATTTACTTCACCACTTCGATTGGCATAAGTGAAAAGAAATTGCTCCTTTGTCTGTTTAATCCCAAGCTGTAGCAGTTCTTCCTTTTGCTTTTGCTTCCATTCTTTCACTAGTTCAATAAGGAATGTTGGAATCTTGAACTTCGTAGCTTTTCGCCCTTTTGTGGATTTTAAATTGCCAAACTTATCCTTGCTTTGAATCAAACTGACATAACCATTTTCAAAATCAATATGCTTCCACTGGAGGGCGTAGGATTCGCTCTTACGGTCTCCTAGATTCAACGGTAGCATCAAGAGAACATAGTCTTGCATGATTAGTAAACCTTTGCTGTAATCCTCATTGGCTGCGTCTAACCAAGCGATTAATTCTTCGGCTGTCAGTGCTTCACCGTTAAGCTGACGCTCCACCTTTAGTTGTTGTTTCTTGGGATCACCCACGTACCGAATCACTTTTTCAATCCGATTGTATTCGATATACTCTAATAGCTCCGCAATATCAAAAATCTGATTGACGTAACTTTTGATAATTTTGATATTGGCGTAAGTTTGGGATTTTTTCATTAAAGCACGAAGCACAAAGTCTTTATTGTCGTTTAAGAACTTAATGGAATATTCATCAAACATCGGTAGAATATGAAGACGGAAGACATTTTTCGTATTGCTAACGGTTATGGCAGTTGGTATTTGCCTAGATCGTCCAGTAGAACCAGCAATATACATATCCAACCAAACTGTCTTATAAAACTCTTTGAATTTGATATGCCCGCTTAATTCAAATGAACGAGCACTCTTTTCATTAAGCACACGTTGAATTTTTTGAGACAGGTCTTTTTCAGCCTGTTCCGCTTCTTTTTCGTCCTAAATATTTTGCAGTAGCGCTCGGTAGTGACACCGAGAATTTGTCGCACCTCCTTGGGGTAAAACACCTCCAATTTGTAGTGGTTGTTTTTCAGTTTAGTAATTGCCATGTTATTTTCTACTTTCTTATACGCAAACCAGAACGTAGGAATGACTACGTTCTGATTATAAACCGCTTCTAGCGAGTATAGCAATGGAGCCATTCGTCTATAGTTTGCCGATCAAACCGCACAACACCTTGAATCGTAATTTTTGGCAGGCCTTGTTCAACCCATTTATCCAAAGTGTTGTTCGCAATATGGAGATACTGGCAAGTTTCTTTCTTGGTTAAATAGCGTTTGTCAATCGCAGTATCTTGTCGTACTTGATTCACATTGTTTAGAAGAAGTGTGTACACACTATTTCCTAGCTGTTTCATCTGCTCATCGTTCAGTAAAAATTGAACTTCGTGCATAGGCAACCTCCTTTCTCTAGTAAGAATCTTCATTTTCCAATTCCAGTATTTTTTGTTCTATTAATTGTCTAACTTAATTTGACAATTAATATTTGAAAAGAATTACGCCTTTTTATGCAAAAACAGCACATCATTTGACGAAAAAAAGCAAATGCTCTACCCTGGGAATCGAGGATGAAATGTTGTTATTTACTAAAAGTAAACGTTTTCTTATCGTTGCTTATTTTATTTATTGCTTGTGGTCCATTGGTTAGAAATATTATAGGGGGATTAAGATGATTTCAACTTTTAAGATAACAGATTCCGGCATAGAAAAAGCGACCCAAGACGTAAGTAACTGGATTGTCTTGCAAAAAGCCACCAAAGTCGAACTCACCGAAATCGTGGAGAAATACGAATTACCAAAAGACATCTTTGTCGGCGGTGACGATGCAGAAGAAATCAACCAATATGAAAAAATGAATAATGACCGCCTAGGGGAGTTGACGATTCTTTCTTTAATGAACCTAAGCGACAATCGCGAGCTCCCCATTGAAAAACGCTTAGAACCGTTAATCTTGATTTTTGCTAAAGAAATGACCTTGACTTTTGTGGGAGATAATTCAGATTTTCTGACTTCTTTTTTGACCCGTTCCGCTCATAAAGTCACGAATAAAGAGCAACTCTGCGCCTATATCATCAAACGAACCTATGCGCATTTTCTAAAGGAATTAAAAACCATCAAAAAAATCATCGACGAGCTAGACGCAGCGGCTCGCACCACTACGAAAAACGAAGCACTCTTTCGCTTGGCAGACACGCAGCGGGATGTCGTGTATCTGGACAACGCGCTGCAAGGCCAAAAAGAAACTTTGAATTACCTCTGGGAAGAAACCAATTTTGCCCAGCAACTAGGCGACGAAAATCTCGTGTACAACATCCGCTTGCGCCAAGCCCATGCAGAGGAACGAATCCTGATTTACCGTGATTTGCTTGAGACCATCGGCGGGTTGTTTTCCGATATGATGAGCAATCATTTAAACCGCTTGATGAAATTCTTGGACTCCGCTACTTTAGTCATCTCCATAGCTGCTCTCGTTGCCGGCATCTGGGGCATGAATACCGGTGGACTCCCAGGCAAAGAGACAAAAAACGGCTTTTTCTTCGTGATGATCCTCGCGGTCGTTGTCAGTATCTTGACCACCATTTATTTAAAACGCAAAGACTTTACCAAATAAATCACCAAACAAGCACTGACAAAAAAGAGGTGAGGATTCGTGAAAGAAAGTGGGCGCACAAAAAATAAGCAAACCGCGCTTACACCTAGGGTTTCTCCTAGGTTTTGACTAGTACAAGTGCTGATTTTTTACAAAGGAGGAATCCAGATGAAGAAATTTCTAAAAATTGCGGCGGTCATTTTGGGCATTCCCTTACTATATGTGTTAATGGCTCGCAAGCAAAACCAACAAAAAACGGCTCTTTGTCAAATGGTGTTGTTTTGATCAAATCAAACGGCAGGAAATGCTTCGGCATTTCCTTTTTAGCGTTATTAAATGATTTCACAGATGTTCTGCTGAATCAAGACACGCATCCGGAGATGACGAAAAATCCGAAATCCAAAGGCAATTCTTTTGGTTACTTTGATTCGGTAATCCTTTTGAGCTTGTGGATCGCTTTTCTTTAGCTGCTCCATTGTCTGAATTCGTTGGTTATTAAATGCACGTGTCATTTGTTGAATGATGTGGAAACGATCGATAGAGAGTCGCGCATTGGAAAAGACTTCTTTCATCACTACATCGTAAGAGGCATTCATATCCATCACGATGTGTGTAACCCGTTTTCTGGATTTTAATGTGAACCGGTGAAAGTATGTCCGTAACTTGAAGTTGCGTCGATCATCTAAGATATCAAAGATTTTGCTAGTATCAGCATCACTAATAATAAAGCACATTGCCCCTTTACAATCACTCGTTCCTTTAAATTCATCAATTAGAAGATGCTTGGGAAGAGAAGTGATTTTTTTACGTGGCTCCTCAAAGAAGCTGTCTAAGACACGTTCAACGGTTTTTGTGGAAACAAAATACCGCTGAGCAATATCTTTCATTGAAATTTTTCTCTTCAAATCCACAGCAATCGCAAATTTTAAGGCTTGTGAGATGTAACAATTTTCCGCTACATAATAGGTTTTTACAGAAAACGTATGATAACACCGAGTACAACGAAAACGCTGTTTGTACAGGTGTAAATAAGTTGGTACTTCTTGATATGGAAGCAACTGAATCCAGCTATCATGATAGGCATGACGGATGACAGAATCAAACCCACAACATTCGCAACGATGTTTTTCTCCGGTAAATACATTGGCCATACGGCCATGAACGCTCTCTTTAGTAATGGCATCTTTTGAAAAGGTAATATGGGAATTCTTAATATTCAAGATTTGTTTAATGGAATGACTTGTCTTTTCATCCGTATACCAGCACCCCCTTGCCTTCGCTAAAAACTTGTATTAGTTGACGGTTTCTTTTGATGTCAGCTATAATTTTTATAAAGAATGCGGTTTCAATAATTTGTAATCGCTTTTAAAAAAGTGAGGAGATCAGGAAGATGAAGAAAATTATAAATAAACCAACGGATGTTGTAACGGAAATGATCGATGGCATGGTGGCGATCAATGGTGATTTGGTGCATCGCGTCGAAGGATTTGATATTATCGCGCGTAATACTGAGAAGACTGGGAAAGTCGGCATTGTCTCGGGTGGTGGTAGTGGCCACGAGCCGACACATGCTGGCTTTGTCGGTGAAGGTATGTTATCGGCGGCTGTTTGTGGAGCGGTGTTTACGTCGCCAACACCTGATCAGATTATTGAGGCCATTAAGGAGGCCGATGAAGGCGCGGGGGTTTTTCTAGTTATTAAGAATTATTCTGGCGATATTATGAACTTTGAAATGGCACAAGAGATGGCTGAGATGGAGGGTATCGAGGTACAGAGCGTGGTTGTTGATGATGATATTGCGGTCGAGGATAGTCTGTATACGCAAGGTCGTCGTGGCGTAGCGGGAACGATTTTTGTGCATAAGATTTTAGGTGATGCTGCCCGTAACGGCCAATCATTGAGTGAGATAAAAGAGCTCGCAGATCGCTTGGTACCAACGATTCATACGGTTGGATTGGCGCTCACTGGGGCGACAGTTCCTGAAGTAGGGAAACCGGGGTTTGTTTTACCGGATGATGAGATTGAATTTGGTATTGGCATTCATGGGGAACCGGGGTATCGCCGTGAAAAGATGCAGCCGTCTAAAATGCTTGCCGAGGAGCTCGTTAATAAGCTCGTGACTTCGTTTGAGCCAAAAGAAGGCGAAGAGTATGCGCTATTGGTGAATGGGATGGGGGCGACGCCGTTAATGGAGTTGTACATTTTTGCAAATGATGTCGTGAACTTATTAGCCGATAAGCAGATTACTATCAGATACAAAAAATTGGGTAATTATATGACGTCGATTGATATGGCAGGATTGTCGTTGACACTGATGAAATGTGAAGATGCACAGTGGGTAGAAGCATTGGAAGCCCCAGTCATTACACCAGCTTGGTAGGGAGAGATGAAGATGGATGCAACAGTAGCATTAAAATGGATGAGTATTTTTAATGATAAGATTCAAACGAACAAAGACTATCTGTCAGAGTTAGATACGCCAATTGGTGATGGCGATCATGGTGGAAATATGGCTCGTGGAATGACGGCTGTGATGGAAAAATTGAATGCAGAAAAATTTGAGAATGCTGCCGATGTATTCAAGGTCGTGGCGATGCAGTTACTGAGTAAAGTCGGAGGTGCATCAGGGCCGCTATATGGATCGGCCTTTATGGGAATGACCAAGTCGTTTCAAACGAGTGATTCACTCGCGAATGCGGTACAAGCTGGACTGGAAATGATTGAAAAGCGCGGCAAGGCGACAGTCGGTGAAAAAACCATGGTCGATATTTGGGCAAGCGTGTTGGCCGATTTACAACAGGATCAATTAACAGTAGCGAGGGTTCAAGAGTATGTCCAAGCGTCGGCGGATCTGAAGGCTACAAAAGGGCGTGCTTCTTATGTGGGCGACCGCTCGATTGGTCATATTGATCCTGGTACGTGTTCGTCGGGGTATTTGTTTGAAGCATTATTGGAGGCGAGTAAATAAGATGAACGATATCGGGATTGTCATTGTCTCACATTCAAAGAATATTGCTCAAGGTGTTGTTGATTTGGTTCGCGAAGTTGCCAAAGACGTCGAGATTACCTATGTCGGTGGGACGGAAGATGGCGGCATTGGTACGAGCTTTGAGCGTGTACAAGCAGTAGTCGAGGCGAATAGTAAAGAAACGTTGCTAGCCTTCTTTGATCTAGGAAGTGCCAAGATGAATTTAGAAATGGTCACGGATTTTTCAGATAAGACCATTCATATTAACTATGTGCCGATCGTTGAAGGAACCTACACAGCAGCAGCCTTGCTCCAAGCGGGTGCTGAGCAAGATGCGATATTGGCTCAGTTAGCTGAGCTAAAAATGGAAAAGTAACAGATGAAAAGAGGAAAAAGATGCTAATTGCATTGATTGGTGAAAATTGCAGTGGGAAATCGATGCTGGCGGAAAGATTACAAAATTAACGGCAAGCGACGGTTTTTGTCGGCAAGGATTATTTGCGTATGGCAAAAAACGAAAAAGAGGCGGCCGAGTTATTTCGGCAGCGTTTGGCGACTATCAAAGAGCGCTTTGCTCAAAGGATGCATGGGCACTTGCCTGAGCCGGTGAGTCGGATGCTAGAGCAGCATCATGGGAAATTTGCCGATGAAAACGTGCTGGGCATACTTGACACGACGACTACGTCTATCGAGGAAAACTACGAACGCTTACTGGCATTGGTGGAATAAGAAAAAGTCAGGACATCAGGAAGGTTGAGAGACAACTTTCAGATGTCCTGACTTTTTCTTTCGCTGAGCAATTCTGCTGCAGCCTTCAAAACCCTAAATCTGTCCGAAGACTTTTCCTAAGCCAAAGATGACTAGGCAAATAATGAGCGTATAGATGGCGCAGAATTTCATGGCTTGTTTTAAAATGGTTCCTTCTTCGCCAACTAGACCAGTCGCACCCGTTGCGACGGCGATGCTTTGCGGAGAGATCATCTTGCCGGCTGTCGCCCCAGCCATATTTGCCGCAGCTAGCCAATATGGATTGACGTCTAGGCTAGTGGCTGCCTTGACTTGTAGCTCACCAAATAAGACATTGGCGGATGTGTCGCTACCAGTAATAAAGGTACCAAGTGCACCGATAATTGGCGCAATAAAGGGATAGAAACTACCGGTAACCATAACTAAGCTGAGGGCAATGTTGTTGACCATACAGCTGTAGCCCATCACTTTGGATAGTCCGACAATCGAAGCGACCGTGACCATCGTTTTGGTCATCTGCTTGGTTGTATGCCAAAGAATCTGCAAGCTCTTGCCAAAAGAAATTCCTTGGAAGAGACCGCCAATAATCGTAGCGACAATAATTAAGGTACCAGGTGACGTAATCCACGTGATGACATATGGTTTGGCATGCGAGCCTTGGAATATGGTAAAGGAGCTTTGCACCGTATTCAAGCGATCATGGATGGTAGGTACAAGAGAGGAAGACAAAATAATAAAGGCAAAAACGAGAATAAATGGCAACCAAGCGACAATTCCTTCTTTAAGCGAGACGGTAGGTGCCGTTTTTTCTTGGGTTTCTTTTGGTCCGATGACTTTGACTAAGAGGATGATTGTCACGATACAAATCAATGACCCAGCAATAGATGGCAATTCTGCCCCGAGATACTTAGAGACGATGATTTCTGGAATGGAAAATGCAAGACCAGATGCCAAGGTAATCCAAAAGACCCCTTTAATGGAACGGAAGCTACCACCTGTCAACGTAACCAAACAAAACGGAATCAGAATAATCAAGATACTTAATTGCAAGGTGACGACAAAAGAAAGTTGCTTGACGTCAAGACCGGTGACTTGAGCTAAGGTCGTGACAGGCAGACCAATCGCACCAAATGCGGTCGGAGTCGTATTGGCAATCAGACAAATAATCGCCGCTTTGACCGGTGACATACCCAAGACAGCTAAAATACTAGCCGGAATCGCTACGGCTGTACCAAAGCCGGCAATGGCTTCCAAAAATCCCCCAAAACCCCAAGCAAGTAACAACACGAGTATGCGTATATCGCCAGTAATGGACGTCAGCATTTCTTTGATGGTATTCATCCCACCAGACTCGGTGCTGGCATTGTACGTAAAGACAGCTGCGATAATCACGTAAATAATTGGCCAAAAAGCCATGACAATTCCTTCTAAGGCAGCGGATAGACTTTCCTTGGCACTAAAATGAAAGCCGACCATACTGAGGATAATCGTCAGCACTAAGCCAATCAAACAAGCGAGATCTCCACGCATTTTAAAGACCCCAAGAGAGAGAATTAACCAAATAATAGGAATAACAGCAAGTAACGTTAGCAAACCTTGTGACATACATTTCATCCTTTCAATCCATTATTTTTGACTGCTAGAAAATTGACGAAAAAAATCCCTCCTCAGAAAATGCTTGAGCAGGGATGGTCGGTTTCTGGGTTATTGATTGTCAAAAGTGAACGACTTCGGCAAGGAATAAGAAGAGGACTGGCACACGTCTGCACAAGAATCATCTATTCTAGTTTAGAAACAGTCTAATCTAGTTAATTATAGCATGTATGCGCTAAAAAAGTTTGTCATTTTTTCTCGAAAGCACCAAACTGTGCTCATTTTTTTTGAATAAATAGAAACCATCAGTTAGTCTGAGACTAGTCGTTGCACAAAGTATTCGAAATAGGTGGAAAACCAGAAACAATCGAGCTTCATGGTATACTAGAATGAAACAAAGTGAGAAAGTAGGGATTGTTATGAGTTGTATTGGAAATGTTATTTGGTTTATCTTTGGTGGTTTATTTGGCTGGATCGGTTGGATGGTTGCGGGCATTCTTTGGAGTATCACGATCATAGGGCTGCCGATTGGCTTGCAATGTTTTAAAATCGCGACGATGAGTCTAGCACCATTTGGCAAAGAAGTGGTCTACGAGCATACGAATACGAGTTTTTTATTGAATATTTTATGGATCATTCTTTCTGGCTTCTGGTTAGCGGTCGGGCACCTGATTAGTGCAGTGTTTTTATGTATTACAATCATCGGGATTCCTTTTGCCGGTCAATCATTAAAGCTGGCGCAAGTATCATTTATGCCATTTGGCGCGCGGATCGAGCGATTAAGATGATTTTACTTGCGTAATAGCGCAAAAGTCGCTATGCTACTACCAGTATATGAATCATAAGGAGGGGATCAGGATGGCAAACGCATCTTGTATCGTACGATCAAAGAACACTAGCACAAAATGACGTTCTTTGAAGGAAAGAGTTTCCTCAAAGGACTAGAAATGAGGAAAACAAATGAAAGAACAACTACAACCCTATGAATATTGGTATAGTAAGCAACAATTATCTGAATTGGTCAATGCCTACCATTCAGTCAATGATAAGCAAGTGATTCAGTCACTACAAGCATTAATCAAAGAGCGGACAGGTGAGCTCTTTCAGCGGCATCCTGACTTAGCAGCTTATTGGCCAGTCTTGATGGACACCAATCTGACGCGCAAGCAATTTGAAACGGTATTTGATGAACTAAAAGCATTTGTGGTGCCGATGAAGCAGCCATCTGCTAAGCAAATCGATAAAATATTTCGCAAGGTGAAGAAGATGTATTACCCACCGGTGGATAGCCTAGACTTTCGCACGATGACTTTTTTAGGATGGAATGATCCGGGCACGAACCGCAAGTACTTGCTGCGCGAAAAAGAGGGCCGCTTGCAAGGTGTATACGGCAGCTTCCGCCAAGATGTACAAAAAGGACACTGTGCCATCTGCAATCAAATCAGTACGGTCGGCTTGTTTTTAGCTACGACGAAAGCCTCGGCAGACGGTACCTATACAAAAAAAGGCAATTACATTTGTAGTAACAGCGAGCAATGCAATCAACAAGTGACACAACTAGAAACGCTAGAGCGCTTTTGGGAGACGGTCACATACGAGAAGTAAACGGACAGGAGGTAGTGCAATGAGTGAAGGAACTAGTCCCATTGTCGGCTCGCTCGCCTATCTCCAGTGGTACCGCACCTGTTGCCTGAGCGAAAAGGAAAAGCTTGCACGAATGATGGAGCAACTAGGCGCTTGGATTGATGACGATGGCATGTTACAGCTGACTGGTCCAGGAAAGCTAGCAGAGCTGCCGCCACATAGTGAATGGTATGCGTGTTTACGAAAGAGTGTCCAGCGCGCCTACAAAGGGGACCTAGGCTTAAACCAAGATGAGCTAGGGCATAAGCTGCATCTCTTTCGAAGCTATCTCGATCGGCAAAATATCCAGTACATTCGTCGCCACTATTCAGGCGCAAGTGACTTCGATAAGCTTGTCGCCTATGCCGCTCACACCAAGGTGGGTATTGATTTCTCGGTAGGGGCCAATTTTCATAATCGTACAATGGGGCCCTTTGATTATCCGCGGAATATGAAAGTCTTGGTGCCCAAAAGAAACACAGGTGGCTGGCGGTACAATACTGCGCGCATGAGCGAATTCATTTTGGATAGTCAAACAGGCCGCTTTGTCAGTCAATGGAATGATCTGAAGCTTAAAGAAGATGGCTACGATGCGAATCCCAAGGCGTATCAAGTAACGGAATGTGGCGATGTGGCGAATACGGAGTCGTTTAATTATGGTGTGCCGCACGGGCATCATCTCGATCGCGCGACATTTAGCAAAGCCCATCGCTATTTGGATGTCGATCACCCGCCTGATCTGCGTTTGCGGCGTATCGTTTGTCGAAAATGGAAGAGTGAGCCTGATTTCGACAAAGGTGGGCGCTATGCAGATATTGTCAAAAAAGGTCAAGTGGATCTTATTGCTTGGCGCCAAATCCCACTAGAAGAGAAGCCGACAGTCTATGAGGCATTTGTTCGCGACTGCCAGCGCCGCAGACGAAACGCCGGCTTTGGTAAGTATTGGCGCAGACAAATGCGACCGCGATGGCTACGATTTTGGGGAAAAGAAACTATCTGAATCAGCAGAAGCAGACACGTATGTGAAGCTCTTGCATTTGGATAGTTTTTTGTTGTAAGTTATTATCTAAGAAAAATAGAAAAGGGTTGTAAATTATTTAGTGCAAAGGAGAATTTTTAATGACGCGAATTGTAAAATTAAGTTAGAAAAATAAAAAGGCATTTATGGTACACTCAA
>ENA-OWZU01000243-OWZU01000243.1-human-gut-metagenome-genome-assembly--contig:-NODE-243-length-19113-cov-12.193462_pt1 | contig 19113 bp, 27 predicted proteins | sample MGYA00249263_ERZ652121 | MGnify/ENA primary metagenome ERZ652121 (study PRJEB26925, sample SAMN05827113) | human gut metagenome | biome: ENVO:2100002; feature: ENVO:00000062; material: ENVO:00002003... | reverse complement strand
CGAGATGACGTCGAGTCTCGTGGGCTCGGAGATGTGTATAAGAGACAGGATAAAGGTTATGTAGAAGTTGAATATGAGTACGGTCCAAGCAAAGAAATACTAAAACGATCTATGAAGGTAGTTAATAAATTAAAGCCCCCTATTAAATTTTCTAAAGGGGGGTATTTAGAAAATGCCAAAGGTAGTAATACATCTCTTAGTAATACAACTATTAATAAAGACCATATGTCGAGCAAGCCCGACTCGATTCCTTATTCGGACATTATCAAGTATTTAAACGAAAAGGCTGATAGGTCTTTCAAGGTTACGAATAAGTGGAAAGATTTGATAAAAGCACGATGGAACGAGGGCCAAAGATACGATGATTTCATCAAAGTAATTGATGTCAAAACATCTCAATGGCTGCAAGATCCTAAAATGAGTAACTATCTCAGACCTGAAACATTGTTCAGCAATAAGTTCGATAGTTACTTGAATGAACAGTTAAAACCTGAGAGAGAATCAAACTCTAACAGCCCGGTGGTGTTCTAGATGGATTTCCCGTTGTTAGACGAATTGAAAGAAACAAAAGATGTTTGTCCGGTACATGGTAAGCCATTAGTACAGTTAAGAGATCTGAAACCTTTTTGTACTGAATGTAGGAAACAACAGTTAATAGAGGCGGAACAAGAAGAAGCAAAGCTAGCATCCATGAGACACCTAAAACGCCGAACGATTGAAATGCTAAAAAAAGACTCGATCGTAGGCGATCCTAGTTTATGGAACGCGTCATTCAGTAACTATGAACCAGAAGACGAAGAATCAGAACGAGCCTTATTGATGGCCAGAAGAGCCGCAGGAAGCTATATGAAAAAGCTCGATGCAGAAAAAGAGTGTTTGAAAATTATTGCTGATGAAAATAATACCGATGAAGAACGTGAAGAAGCAAGAAAGAAACTGGATCTAATACCTAGCTTCAATACACTTTTCACTGGGGTTCCAGGAGTCGGGAAATCACATCTAGCCATGGCCATGCTGCAGGCGGTTAATGAAAATTCAAAGGAACTAGTTAGTTGTCTGTTCATTTCGATGAATGATATGTTCCGATTGATCAAGGCGAGTTTTGACGATCGTCAGAGTAAATACACCGAATTGAACATGACTGACCTACTTTCGGAAGTCGATTTATTGGTGTTGGATGATTTGGGCTCTGAATCGTCGTTTAAGCGCGAGAACCGAGAAGCGGGAGAATATATCCAAAATGTAATTTTCGGCGTGTTAAACGCACGACAGCGCACGATAATCACCACTAATTTGAATAACGAACAATTGGAGAAAATCTATAATCCTAAAATCACTAGTCGAATCTACAAAGGTGTAGACGGTCACATCATAAAATTTACGAAAAAAACACAAGATAAGCGTAGTAAACCGAGGTTTTAAGAATGGAGGATTCACATGATTTCAATAGTTAATAAGAAAAAGAATTTGGCTTCGACTTTAGAAACATTAGTGGGGAATATAAAAATTCAAATAGATGAGGGCGTCAAAGACTCAGAAAGCTTGCAGCAAGATTTGATCATAATTGTGGGGCTCGCCAGCCAGTTGTCAGATGAAGTGGCCCAAAAAGACTGCTGCCCATTATGCCATGGGGAAAAGGTTGTCTGGCAAGGAGATAACTCCTTAGGGATTTCCAAATGCAGGCCTTGTCCTGAATGCAACCAAAATACAAAGAATTAATGACTGATTTTTATGGAGGATTATAAAAAGCAAGCTATCTTTGAATTAGAGCAAGGAAACTACGAGAGATATCAGTATTTCATGAAAATGAACAGGTTGGCTCGACAGAAAAAGAAAGAAGCGCCAAAAGAAACACCAAAAGAGCCGAATAGAAAAAAAGGGATAAAGAAATACAGTGCTTCGGGAAAAAGTCGCAAGACTGATTCAAGCCCATCTTCCACAGGTAAAAAGAACCCTTCGAAAAGAAATCGTGAAGATGGTTGGAACTATCAGCAACGTTCATTTTTAAGAGGGAACTACCAATATATGACTGATGAGGAGTTAGGCAATCACTTAGGCAGAACTGCAGAGGCTGTGAAGTGTGAGAGGAAAAAATTGAAACTTTTACGCCAGTCAACGAATAGGCGATGGACAACGGATGAGGACAGGTTCTTACTCACGAATTACAAGGATATGCCGTTTAAAGAGATTGGTAAAAAGTTAGATCGCAAACCGAAACAAGTCAGTGCACGATTAGCAAAATTAGGGGGCAGCAAAGTGACTCGTTACGACATGGTTGTCAATGGTCGCACGGTTGCCAGCGGGACGATCAAAGAAATAGCCGAGCAATTGAACGCCAATCTATATACTGTGAAACGTTGGCGCACCCAAGGCGTAAGTTGGGCAAAATTTATTAAGAAAGACTAGAAAGGATCATCCATAATGGTCAAAGTGAAAAGAGCGTTAAAAATAATTCTTGATTTTTTAAAGTACATTTCGGATGGGATTGAAAAGAAGAAATTCCCAAAAGATAGATATAATTGGCGCTATTAGTTTGGTCAATAGCATATAAAAACAAAAGTTTTTCACGAATGTTTATTTGGAAGTTTGTCCATAAAAGCACACAGTAAAAAAGCAATAAATGTAATCAAAAAAACCTTTTGTCCATTTAATTCAAGAGAAAAAAAATACTATTAATAAACAGAGCCAAGACCAGTTAATCTTAATCTTATTGAACATTCCCAAAAAAATCCCTCCCATTGAAGCTAATGATAATCCTTATAAATTGATTTGTAAATATAAGATTCGTTAACTGGGGCTATCATGGAGGGAAAAATATGGAAAATTATGATTTAAACATTCACTGGGGAATTAAAACTATTAAAGTCACTTTTCAAATAGGGAAATACAAAGGATATGTAACTTATCGTGTCAAGGGCAATACTAAGGGCGCAAGTCTATTAAGAGTTGATGCTGACGATTTGTATGATATGACATTTGTAGACAATAATGCACAACTCAAAGACCTTGGAGATGAGTGGTACAGCATGGTATTAAAAGGTGAACATGGCGAAGAACTAATAGATGAAGGTGAATGGGACGACTTATCAGATTACATTGTTGCCGTAGAAATCATTGACATGGTTTCAGAAGAAGATTGGTCAACTAACGACGGGAATCAAGGAAGAAGTTGCATAAATAAAAAAGACTCTGCTTTAGAGTCTAATTAAAGGACACACTTTGTTCTTTTAATTGTTTGATTATCTCAGTGACATAAGCGTCTTGAAAATCTTTACGGAAGGACTTTAGAAATTCCTCAGAAAAGAAATCAAAATTTTTTTCTGAATATGCTAGCAATTCTTCAGGAGTTTTAAATTCTGCAATAACAGAAGCGCTGTCGAAAGAATCAGCTACGCGCAATGAAACTGATTTCATTAAAGAAACAACATCAATTTGTGTTCTTAACATAAAAATCACCTCTTCTGTTGAGTGTAACATAATTGAATAGAACTATCTGAAATTATCCGGTAACCCACGTCAATAAAGGAGAATCATTAAACTAATCTAGTGCTTGTTTAACCTTCATTAGTTCAATGTAAAAGGATTTAGAAATAGATTTACCACATTTTTTACAAGCATAATCTCCAGTGGGAATATCGTTAAAAAACTCTTTTTCATACTCATGATTACACTCTTGATCTTCTTTTTCTAAGTGCAACTTTCTTAATTCAAGAGAACGTTCTAATTCAATGGACATAGATACTCACCTTCTGCGAATTATTTTTACCACAAGCAATTTTTTTAAGGGGTAAAAAGATAGTTTTAATAAACCAACTAACTCAGTTTATTGAAGAAAAAACACTGAGCAGTTAACTCAGTGTAAAAGACAGGACCTATTTATTCATAATTTTTTTACAATTATTCACAGCGCTTTTCATTGTATCAAAACTATTGATATCAATGTCGTAGATAAACAGATTCATTTTCATTGATTTGATTTCCTTCAAATTTAAAACGGCAAATATACTTGTAATATTTTTGGATTTAGAATTATTGAAATGGGCTTTTTCTAGGGAAGAGTACATTCGATAATTAGAAACATAAACGTGTACAGGATAAAAGTTAATCATTGTTTTCACATCCTCGTGGTACTCAATAACTATAACATCAAAAAGCCCTTTAATGTGAATACGAGGAACAACGTAAGTAAAACGTAATAAGGACCATGAAGGATGAATAAAACCAGCTGTTTCCGCAACTGGCTTAGAGCTAAAATGATGTACTTCGACTGTTTCTTTAGCTCTGCATTAGTATAACACGTATATTTTTGAGAAGTTTATAAACGTTTTAACAAACATCAGATGAGTCGGCTACTCAACCTAGCAATAACATCTGAAATAAGATTTGAAAAAGATTGCCAGTGGAGTTGAACTATTGTTCAACATTACTATTTGTCTTCAATTTCATCAATGAAGGCTGAAATATCATTTTTGAAAATGTACTTACTAAATTGTTCGCTTAGGATTTGGCTGACATTTCGGTAAGCGAAGGTAGGCGTGTTAGGTAAAGTATAGTAATAAATACCATTTTTTTGATAGATCGGATCAGGCACGGTCGTTGTCTGATTTCCTTCAATTGCATTTCCAGCGTCCGCTGCTATATCAATAATAAAGGCCCCCGTTTTTAACTGCCCTTGCTCTGCAATAGTCATAATGGGCTTACCCGAATCGCCCACTTCAATGCCGTTAATGATAATCGAGTATTTAGAAAGTTGTTGTTTGAATTGCGGAAGTGTTTTTCGATAAAAAAGTCGGACAGAAGAAGAAATTTTTGAGATCGCATGGAAAGCACCTTGAGCTGCATTTCCGGACCCTAAAATAGCAATCTCACAATTACTATTTGGTAATAAGCCAAAACTTAAGAGAGCATGTAATACTCCTGCATAACCAGCATAGAAGCTGTTTTGATAAACAAAGTTTTTAGGAATCAACTGTGTGGGATAAGCCTTTCCCTGATAGTACATCGTGGGGCTTTGATTATCGATATCAAGAATATAGAGATTTTTAGGAATCGCTTGAGTCTCCATAAATTCTTTACCTGATCCCAGTGGATGAGTCCAACCAATAATCATCTGATTTTGACGAATCAAGTCGTAATCAGATGGTTGGAGGAGTTTGAGCGAGAAGATTCCCTCACATGAAGCAAAAATTTCAGAACGAGTCAAAACTGTGCAGCCTGCTTTTCGATAATCCTCATCAGGAATACCTAGAGAGTCACCAAAACCATTTTCGATATAAATTGAATTGGTGAATTGCTTGATATGTTCAGGTAACAAAGGGACGCGACGCTCATTTGGAAAATTTGACTTTATAAAACCTAATTTCATAATTCCAACTCCATTTCAATTTTAGTTTTTGTATAGATTTGTTCTCAGAGAAATGTTTCATGAGGCTGTTTTCGTACATCTTCAGTCTAACACAGTTTTGAGGTGGAATTTTAACGCTCAGAGAGGATAGGTCCGCTAACGAGCCAAGTTATTTACAATTTAAAGTGTCAGTCGAGAAAGTGTAGGTGGGGTCGTATGGATGAAAAAATAATAAGGTCCATCGGTACTAAGAGGCCATGTAGAGAAAAATGTACTCCTCCTGGCAAAAAGCCAAAACTCAACGAAAACCAGCAGGTCGTGTTGGAGTGGTTAGAAGCTTATGCAGATAAGGATAGTGGTGATTGGCCTATGCAAACTATTTTTTATATGTGGGATTGTATTAGAAGCGATATGTTGGGCGGAGAGGAATTGTCAGCTCTCAGAAAATTGACTAGGATCGAACAATTTGAAGTCCTCGCAGCCTTCGCGGAATGGGGGGGACGAAAATATGAATGAAGAATGGAAAATACTTGAACTAGAAGGGCATTTATATGAAGTTAGCAACCTCGGTAAAATAAGAAGCGTTGATCGAATTTCTTATACTAAAGATGGGAAAGAGAAATGGTATAAAGGAAGGGAGTTGCAGATTTTCCAAACCGAGCGTGGATATTGTTATGTAAATATCACGAGTTCGAAAGGAACTACTACCCAGTATAAAATCCACAGATTAGTTGCGACATGTTTTGTTGATGGTAAAAAAAGAGGTAAAACACAAGTAAACCATAAAGATGGTAATAAAGAAAACAATAAATCTGAAAATCTTGAATGGGCGAGTAATAAAGAAAACTCAAAACACGCTCAATCGAATTTATTATATTGTCAGGGATCAAAACACCCACATTCAAAATTTTCTGAAGATGAGATACTAAAAATCAGAGAACAATACAAATCTGGAGCGAGTCAGGCGGAACTAAGAAAAAAGTACCACGTCTCGAACGCAACAATGTTCAATATAGTCCACAATATTTCGTGGAAATCAGTGAAAGAGGTGGCGGAATGAACATTAGAGTAGAACTGTTAGCTAGGATTGAAAAAAGCGTCAAGGATGAGTTTGCTTTTGGGAATGAGAGCATACCGCAAAGCCACTGGTATAACATCGAAAAAAGGTATGAGTCTACTGGCGAGTTGGGCACATTAATCCAAATAACTCAATTCACCGATAATAGACGCGCGCAAGCGGTTGTTCTAATGGACTCAGGCGAGTTTGTTGAAGTGGACGGCCTAGATACTATTAAAGCGCTTGAAGAGGTGGCGGAATAGATGTGTAAATATTGCGACGGTTCAATTCATGAAGTAGAAAACAAAGATTATGTGCACGTTGATACAACAGGAAGAACTATTCGTATTAAAGCTTACCCGGAAGGATACGATGATGGTACTTGTATTTATATCAGACGGAAGTTTTGCCATGAATGCGGAAGAAAGTTGGCGGCGGAATGAACTGGAAAAATATTCTGGGATACAGTCTTATAAGCATTTGGGTACTGGCGTTCTATATAATATGGACCTGTAAGGAGATAGGTACCAAAGAAGCTACTAAAACATGGGTTTTAGGCATTTGCGCAGCTTTCATAATTGTTTTTGGGGTTTACCTTATTGGATATTAATTCCGCTAACCGAAGCTATTGCATAGAAAAAGGCAGCCATAACTGACTGCCTAGGAAAAAGAACTTTCGCCTAGTTTCCGCTAGACAAAGTAATTTTACCTTAAAAAAAGGACTATCGCTATCTCTCGACAGCCCTTAGGCTAGGGGGTATTCATAATAATTATTGTGTAATTTTTATGATCTAGCTTAAATGTATTGTACACCAATAATAAATATAAAAAAAGACCGCTGGCATTGCAGCGGTCAGTGAGCTGATTGAAATATGCTTTTACCCGATTGGAAAAAGGAAGACCAGCTCAAGTCTATTGTACAACAAAAATAGAAATGGATGTGAAATATATGATACCGAAGTTTAGAGAGTGGGACCCAGAGAGACAAAGGATACATGGAAAAGGAATGTCCTATAGTGTCAGAGAAGAATTTGATGACAGTGTAAATTTTAGGTTTGATCACGAGGAAGATTTGGATTATACAACAAGGCTTAGTGAAACAGATCGGAATGGAACGCCATATAGAAATCTGATGATGTCCACAGGCCTGAAAGACAAGAACGGTAATGAGATTTACTAAGGGGATATTGTACACATTTTAGACTCCGAACAGATCAATCAAAGAGATGAAAACGGCGCATATATTGATGCCTTCTTTGAAGAAATAGATCAAATTGATTCTGTTGTATTTGCTGATGGAAGTTTCAAGTTGAAGAGAACCGGTTTTGATGTATGTATCTGTAGATCAGTTGATGATTTCAAGATCATCGGCAACATCTACGAAAATCCAGAGTTGTTGGAGGTGGAATGATGATAAAGAAAGCATTTAATACTGTATACGAATACGCGCCGTGGATGTTACTTATTTGGCTGACGGTGTGTTTGTTAAAGGATGATTATCAGAAGGCGGCGTTTTTGGTTGGAGCGCTGGCTTTGATCACAATCTGCGATTCTTTAAATGCAATAAACAAGAATCTCTTGCGTATCGCTAACAATACAGATTTGACTACTAAAACTCTTGTTTTCACACAGTCAACAAAGAAGAACGATGAATCGGACTAGATCCGGCAACGTCGCCTATCATGTAGTAAACACAATATATTGTAGGCGAAAATAAGTTCCCACGACATATTGTGGATAAACCTGTTAATATGTGTATAACAAATACTTTGGGGAATAATTTGATTGGGAGGAAACGATTTGGAAATTCAAGTACATGAACTGCCAGAATCTCAGCTAGATATGATCGCTGAGAAAGTAGTTGCTAGGTTAGTGGAAGCGACTAAGCAAAGGCGAAAAGAGCTAAGGTCCAATTCATACCATAATACAAGGACACTCTTGAGGAATTACTACAGATTAAAAACTCACTGCAAAATAGTAGAGGAGCAAGTCGAGGAAGATTTTGCTTCGATGTGGAATGACTGGCGCTTTGACGTAGATAGCCTACTAGAACATAAAGCGAAAACAGCGAAATTAATGAAACATGTCGATAAGGCTTTAGTTGAACTAAAAGCAGAGGATGAGCGAGCCTATGATATTTTAAACATGAAGTACCTGCTTCCTAAGTGTTTTGCTGATGAATACATTGCTTCTAAATATGCTGTTGATCGAAGGACGATAGGGAAGTGGATAAAAAAGGCTGTTGAGCAGCTATCAGTATTTATCTTTGGAGTGGATGTTGTAATTGATTGGTTGTAGGGCGCGTTTGTGGCGCCACGAGTGTACATTAAAAGTGTTACTATGATAGCGTGAAATAAATGTGATTAATCCACCGAGCAGATGACCCAACCTGACTTTATTGGCATGAAGTTTCTCCTTATACCTCTTAACATACAAACGTCTAGCTTGGTGGATTTAATGGCGGCACGCAAAAAATAAAAGAAGAGGATGTGAAGAAACGCTCCTCAACTTTAAAGTTCATGTGCCGTCTTTATGTCACTGTGGCGGAAGGATTAACGCATAAGTAGCCAATGCTAAAAACGTAGGGTGTTGGAGCTTATTGAGGGATAGATAGGTGACGACTCGTTCCCGATGAGCAAGGTTCGATTCCTTGCCAGTGACTTAGACGTGTAGCTCAGAGGTAGAGCGCCTTAATCAGGAGGTCGCCGGTTCGATCCCGGTCACGTTAATAGGAAAAAACAAATCATTGTTTGTAGGACTAGCGAGCTTTAGTGGCGTTGGTCCGATTTTTATTAGATCGCTCACCCGAGTGGTCTTTTTATTTTGGCCGAAAACCTACATTTTCGATGGCCGATTATTGGAGGAAAAATAATTATGGACGATGAATTAATTAGTGAAGCTAGAAAGATAGCAATTGACTTTAACGGGGTTGAACAAAAATTAAAGCCAGTTCATTTACAACACAGAATGCGAATTGGAATCAACAGAGCAACAAAGCTATATGAGCAGTTAAAGAATGAAGGCTTAGTTTAGCAGTCTCCTCGTGAGGCTGTTTTATTTTGCGCACAAAAAAAGAAGACCACTGTTTCCGCAGTGATCCTCTTATGTAACAAGCAAGAAAAATATAGCATTTTATGCCATACATTTCAACACAAAAATAGACCACTATCGGGTAATAGTGGTCAGGAATTAAATGAAAAAGATGTTAGGGTTGTTAGCTAAGTATAACATCATAACGCTTACAAAACAATGCAAGAAGGATAAATTATTATGAGAACTTACTGGTATGTGTCGTTAAACAATAACTACCCGCTGCCGATGAAAGGACAGCATAGGCGTGTGGTTATGTCTGTTCAAATGAAGGCGAAGTATTCGATTGTAGAAATGATCAGAGAGGCAACGCCAGTAGAGATTGATTATTGCAAGCTAGTCTATTGTGGTTATGGACTTTGGAAAGAGGGGCATGTCCAAGAAAACATCAGTAAATACATATAGAGAGACTAACTATATAGAGTCAAGTAAAAATTAGCCAAATCAAAAAATATTTTATAACAGATAATTCCGAAAAAAGGGTACAACAAATAAGCTTCTTACCATTAGTTTTTTTGAATGTTCAATAGCTAATCAGAAACAATTATATAAGGCTCGTTTTTAGTCAAAATAGCATGAATCACGTAACAAAGCTTACGAGAAACCGCACCTAAGGCAGTTAGATGATGTTTTCCTTCGGAAACTTTTTTCTGGTAAAACGCACTAAAAACAGGATCACATTGAGAAGCTACTAAAGCCGCCGAAAACAAGGCTTTTCGCAAATATGGAGACCCTCGTTTACTCATAACATTATGCGTTGCCTCATATTGCCCTGATTGTGTCACGGAAGCGTCTATCCCAGCGTAAGCAACGAGTTTTTTCGGGTTAGAAAATTTTTGAATATCTCCGATCTCACCAAGAATAGTCGCACCGTTTATAGGACCAATTCCAGGAATTGTGAGAATAACAGAATTTAAAGTGTCCATTATGTGCTTGATTTCTCTTTCCGTTTCCTTTATTTGGCTTTCAATGAATTTTAATTGTTCAATCATTGAACGTAGTTGGAAGGTGAACGCTTCTTGAGCAAATTTTACTCCAAAGGAGTTAGAAGCTGCTTGCTTCAATTGGTCCGCTTTTTCTGCCTTGATTCGGTTCCTGCTTAACTCAGCTAAGTATTGGGCCAAAGTTTCTGAGGAAATGTTTTCTAAGTCGATCGGGGCACTAAACGCCAGCAATAACTCTTTAGAAGCTTTTCCGAAAACGCCCTGCTTGGTAAAAATCGTCGCGTATTCTGGAAAGACTTGATCCAATACGGCTATAATTTTTCTTTTGAAGTCGCTCGCTGTACCTACTAAATAAGTTCGGTAACGAGAAAGTTGTTTCAAAGAAAAAACATTTTCATCGGATAAGACCGTTTCGACAAATGAGCCATAGCGCATTAAGTCAGCAATCAAAACAGAATCAATAATATCGTTTTTTCGTTTCCGTATTTCTGTACCTTTACGCCATCCGTCTGTTTGAAGGGGATTCACAACGTGAATCAAATAATCTGATTCGTGAAGGTATGAAAAGATGGACAGCCAATAGTGCCCCGTGGCTTCCATCCCTATAACAAAGTCACTGGGTGCTCCGGAATAGTCGACCATTCGCTCAATTAATGACTCTGCTCCTTCAGTGGTGTTAGGAAATGAAAAACCTTTTAGTAATACCTTTCCTTCCTCGTTCATGATAGAAGCAACGTGAGTGCGTTTACCGATATCAATGCCTAAAAAGTACATGTATATCTGACCTTTCAAAAAAAGAATTTTGGATTGAAATCCACTCAACTGAAAAGCGTCACTACCTTGTACGAGATACGGAGTAAAGTAAGGACTTTCAACATCTAACTCATACGCAATCCACTTATCAGAGAGAGGAGCCAGTCTCTCGAGTGCGGGTTCAATGACCCAAGGGGGGAACGGCTTAGCCTCTCAATCCAATAAATATATTATCTCAAAAGAAATGAGTTAATACCAAATTAAAATAACGATGGTTCATAGGGTTATCCAATCAAAACCGGAAGGTTAAAACCCTAACTCTAATATACAAGGGGCGGTTAACATGACGTTGTTAATGGGAAGGATTATCCAGAAGCTTAGAAAAGAACAGAATTTGACACAGGGGCAGGTAGCAGCAGCTTTAGGAGTCACAACTGCTGCCGTTTCGAAGTGGGAGACAGACAGTACCTATCCAGACATTTCCTTATTAGGCCCGTTGGCACGATTGTTGAAGACGAATGTGGATCAGCTAGTCAATTTTAAAAAAGCATTGAGTGAGCTAGAAGTAACGAATTTTGAAAAAGAAGCCCGAGCTATTTTTGAAACAGGTGATAGTCAACAGGCAATGGATTTTTGCGACGCGCTGCTGAAAGCTTATCCTAGTGATGACCTGTTACGCTTTCGCCTAGCTTCAGTGTATATCTTCTATCTGAACGCTTCTTCTGAGGAGAGTCAGATGAAGCATCAACTTCATGAAGCAATTCAATCATTTGAGGGACTTCGGACATCGGAAAATCTTGAATTGAAGCAAGCCTCTCTGCATGTTTTGGCAAGCCTCTATTTGATGGATGAGCAATTAGCCAAGGCTGAAGCGGTGATCGAGGAATTACCACCAGTAAATCAAGATCCTCGAATGATGAAGACAACTATTCTATATAGAAGGGAAGCCTATGAGGAATCTTTGAAGCTGAGTCAGCTTTGTCTATTCCAAGAATTACGAGATGCTAGTCTGAATCTTTATCACATAGCAAAAGTCGCGCGTAAGCAGAAGGAGTATGAAAAAGCGATTGAAATTGTTGAAATTGGTATCGAAATGGATAAACTGCTTCATATTGATCAGATTTCTGGCACCAATGCCAATTACTATTTGTTTAAAGCTGAAATTTTAGCGATTCAAGGAAAAAACGATGAAGCACTAAAGGAATTAAAAAAATTTATCCCTGCTTTAAAAACAGCCTTTGCATTGAAGAATCCAAGAAAAGACCTTCTATTCAATCAAATTGCGTTGAAGGACTCCTCCGTTTCCACCCAATATATCGCAGAACGAATGGCTGATTTAATTGAACAATCTGAGGAATTTTATCCATTGTTGGAAGACCAGCGATTTTCAGCATTATTAACTGAACTGAGAATGCTGAAGGAATAGATTACGAATCTGGAGGGTTGGATAACTAATTTTCCAGTCTTTTTAACGTACTAAAAATCCTATCACTTTCAAAGTATCGCCTCCTTAGTCGAATAATCATTTTGGATATAGGGTTATTGCCAAGACTTTGGTATGATAATAGTGAAATTATGAGCGGATTTTAAAAGTAAGAAAAAATAAGGAATTGGAGTAATCACTATGGACACCACTCAAAAATGGCTGCAAACGCATCAGCAGCGACTAGCGTGTGATTTTGCTGGGATTGCATGTAATGTAGCGACAGACGATAAGCCAAAGGAGATTCGCTGGATTTATGTAGCCGGGAATCAAAGTGAGGCCTATAAAAAGATTCGATTGCAAATCGGCAGAGGTATTGCTGGATTGGTTTGGAAAACAGCACGAACACAATTAGATGAGAATATACTAGAGCAGCCAGAAAAGCTGATTGATTATCCAATTGCTAGACTAGAAAAATTACAGGTCGCCTTAGCAGCTCCGGTAATCAAGCGCAAAGAAGTGGTGGCGGTCTTGTTGTTGGGCTATCGCCAAAATCATCAGTTTACTAGGACTGAAAGAGAACAATTGGAAAAGCTGGCAAGTGAATTGAGCGAACTGTTCGAGGAGGATCAGGATGATTGAATTTCCTTTATCATTGTTTCAACGTATCCAAGAAGCGCTATGGCTTTTAGATCAATCCGATCAGGTGTTGGCGGTTACACAATTAGCCAAGCAGATTGAAACAAATTATCGATTTAGCTTAAAAGCAATATTGGAAATTAGTCGAGGGGAAGGGTGCGCGCTGCATAGCACAAAAGAAGAGTGCTTAAATTGCTCATTGCCAGGAAAAATATCTCCGTCCGGATTTCCGTTTGTTTTAATCGATTGCAATGGAAAACAAGAAGAGTTCTGGGGAAGCCTACAATCTGATGGTAAGCAGAGAATTTTGCAAATTCAAGCACGGCCAACTATTTCTACCGAGACCTCCTTTTTTGATTACTTAAATAATGCGCGTGAGTATGAACGAAAGAAAATTGCTCAAGATTTGCATGACGGTATTGCTCAAAGTGTCTACAGCTTGATGCTGGAAACGCGAGGGTTAAAATGGTTGTCTTCCGATGCCCAGATGGAGAAATTAAAAGGGATCGATCGTCATTTTTCAGAGGTTCTAACTGAAATTAAAGAAATGGCTAGTGAATTGCGGCCAATGGCGATTGATGCCTTTGGACTTGTTCACGCATTGGAGCAGTTTGTTGAGCGAACCAGTGAAATGACCGGTTTTGAAATAAATCTGTTGCGTGAAGGTGAAGAGCAAACCATGAATGAAACCACGCGAATAACCATTTACCGAATTATTCAGGAAGCAGTCAACAACGCGATGAAGTACTCAGGTGAAAATCAAATGACTGTTCGGCTTTCGTTTCAGACTGAAGATTTGCTAGTTGAAATAAAGGATCAGGGAATCGGATTTGAAGGAGAGCATAAGGAAAAGGGATTTGGTCTGGCAAATATGAAGGAGCGTGCCCATTCAATTAATAGTAAGTTAACCATTTACGCTAGGCCAAACCAAGGAACGTGTATCAAACTTCATGTTCCTCTGAAGGAGGAGATAAAGTGAGAATTCTTATTGCGGATGACCATGCGATGATTCGTAATGCTTTGGCATTTTTAGTGAATGCTCAGCCGGATATGGATGTGGTGGCAGATGCCGCAGATGGACACGAGGCCTTTATGCTGGTTGAAAACAACCCAATTGATATTCTTTTAATGGATATCAGCATGCCTCCTGGTGAGAACGGTTTATTGACTGCTAAACGCATCAAGGAAACCTTCCCGCAGGTTAAGGTGATTATTTTGACCATGTATGATGATCGTTCCTATGTGCAAGAGGCGATGAAGGCGAAGGCTGATGGATTTATTTTAAAGACAGCAAATGACGAGACCTTGACAAAAACGATTCGAAGCGTTTATGCTGGCAAGCGATACTATGATGGCTACACGGAACAGGAGTTAGGCGAGATTACGTTAGAGAAAGAAGATCCTTTGTACGCCAGCTTGTCTAAGCGTGAGAAGGAGATTTTGCCACTGATCGCCCTAGGAAATAATAATAAGCAAATCGCCGAACGGTTATTCATTTCCGTAAAGACAGTAGAGGTCCATAAGGCAAATATTCGAAAAAAACTGAAATTGGAAAGTTACGCGAGTCTATTACAATACAGCTTAAAAAATCATTTGATTGATTTCTAAAAAAGGAATTGTTTGAAGCCAGCGTGAGCTGATTAAGTTAGGAGAAGAGAAATGATCGGGATTATCTTTGTTTTACATGGTCGCAAAAACAAGCTTTCAGTTGCAAATTTTTCAGGGATTGAAGCAGCAACGAAACACCTTACGCTCCCTTATGAAATAGGGCTGCTGGAAGGTGAACATCAAACCTTAGAGATGGCTATTCAATCCTTATTATCGCGACAGGTAAGCGAGATTATTTTTCTGCCGGTGCTGCTTTTTCCAGCCACCCACGCAAATGAGGATTTACCGAAGCGTGTCCAAAAAGCGCTTAATAAGCAGGTGCCCTATCAAATCTTGCCTACTTTGGGCACAACACATGCAGTTGAGAAATTCTTGTTGCAGCAAGTGACCTCGGTGAAGGATTCAAGGGCAGAGGTACTTTTGATCGCACATGGCACACCCCATTATCAGGAACCGTTTAAGCAGCTAGAGCAAATCGCTAGTAAGCTTGAAAGGCAACTTGGACGAAGGGTCTATCCAGCTGATTATTATGGGGAGCATCCGTATCTGCCTATTTTGGAGAAGCACAGCGAACCTATGATTATTCAACGTTTATTTTTAACGGAGGGGTATCTGGCGAGAAAAATAAAAAATAATATTATTGAACACAGAGGTGCACAGGATATTCTGCTGCCTACTATGCAAGATAGCGCAGCATTAGTCTCAGCGATTCTTGAAAGACTAACGCCCTACATTTAATCGTGATAGAAAGTGGCCGCTTCAGGAAATTTAGGATTATTTTTAAGCTTCTGCCTCTGTAACATTAATTATTTGAAAAAGCAGGTGTGACTATTACTTAGGTCACATCTGCTTTTTTGACTATGAAAGAAGGTATAAAATTTTCACATGAATAAATCGCTTTACAGCAAGCATATCCATTTCCGCCTTCACGAACTAGCTTTTCTACGAAAGCTATGCATACAGTTACTGCTAAACTCCATTAAGCAGAACTAGCATATCGGCAATAAGCAAAAGCTGAGCGAGTTCGCGAAGCCTTTCTTAATAATTAGGGGATTCCCTAATATAAAAAACACTTGATATCCTTTATTGTGATTATGTGAACAAATAGAAGCTGAGGTGGAGATAGTGAAAGAACGGTTAGTGGTAATTGGGAATGGAATGGCAGGCGTTCGTACAGTAGAAGAAATCTTGGAGCGCGATCCTGATCGGTATGAGATTACGATCATTGGAGGCGAGCAATATCCAAATTACAATCGAATTATGCTTTCGAATGTATTGCAGAAAAAAATGACAGTCGATGAAATCATTACAAACCCAACCGAATGGTATCTGGAAAATCAAATTATTCTGAAAAATGCAGATCCAGCGGTAGGTATAAACACAGAAGTGAAAACGATCACAACTGAATCAGGGGAAGTTGTTGCCTATGACAAAATTATTTTCGCTACCGGTTCTCATCCCTTTATTCTGCCAATTCCTGGAGCAGATAAGGAAGGGGTGGCCGCTTTTCGAACAATCGACGATACGGCAGAAATGTTAGCTGCGGCAGCAAAATATTCAAAGGCGGTCGTTATTGGCGGCGGCTTGCTAGGTCTTGAAGCGGCAAAGGGATTGCAGGAGCAAGGGATGGATGTCACGGTTGTCCATCTGGCAAAATGGCTGATGGAAACACAATTAGATGAGAAGGCCGGAAAGTTATTGCAGGCAGAGCTTGAAGAGCAAGGCCTGAAATTCTTGATGGAGCATAGTACCGAAGAGATTTTAGGAAACGAGCGCGTGACAGGCATGCGTTTTTCAAATGATACAGAAATCGAAACGGATTTGATCGTGATGTCGATCGGTATTCGTCCAGCGGTGGAGCTGGCCCGGGAAATTGGTTTAGAAGTGAATCGCGGGATCGTCGTTAATGATTACATGGAGACCAGCCTTCCGAATATCTACGGAGTCGGCGAGTGTGTCGAGCACAATGGTATTTGCTACGGACTTGTGGCTCCGCTGTTCGAGCAAGGAAAAATATTGGCAGATCTGCTTACGGAGCAGCCAGAAGTTAAAGCTTATCAAGGTTCAAAGACCTTTACCTCACTAAAGGTTTCTGGTGCGGATCTTTATTCTGCCGGCAACATTTTAAATACTGAGGGTATGGACAGTATCGAAGCATTTGACAGTGCCTCTAAAAAATATAAGAAAATTTTCTTGAAGGATGGGAAAATTCAGGGAATCGTGCTTTATGGCGACACTGATGACGGTAGTCGCTACTACAATATGATGAAAAAAGGCCAAGAAATCAACGAGCTGGATCTGCAGACGATTGCTGTGCTTCAAGCAATTGGTGAAGGAGCAGGCATGGGGACGGACGTTGTCGAATGGGAAGATGACGAAACAGTTTGCGGCTGTAATGGCGTTGATAAGGGCACGATTTTGCGTTCAATTCGTGAAAAGGGCTTGTCCAGTGTCGGAGAAGTTGGAAAGGTCACGAAAGCTGGTACCTCCTGTGGAAAGTGTAAGCCGCAGGTCCAAACCTTATTAGAATATGAACTGGGGGATGCCGTTACCACGGCAACGGGTATCTGTCCTTGTACAGATTTAAATCGTGATCAGGTCGTTACACAAATCTATGCTAAGCATCTGACAAGTACGCAAGCGGTCTTTGCTGAACTAGATTGGCGCAACGTTGAGGGCTGTTCTAAATGCCGTCCTGCGGTCAATTTCTATCTGAATGTCGCTTGGCCAGCGGAGCATGAAGATGAACGAGATTCACGAGTAGTCAATGAACGAATGCACGCCAATATTCAAAAGGACGGGACTTTCTCAGTTATCCCAAGAATGCGCGGTGGACAAACGACCCCGCAACAGCTAGTTAAACTGGCTCAAGTAGCGGAGCGCTACAATGTTCCATTAGTAAAGGTAACGGGTTCGCAGCGTATCGGCTTATACGGAGTGAAGAAACAGGATTTGCCTAAAATTTGGGAAGAGCTAGATATGGTCGCTGCCCAAGCTTATGGAAAAGTGTTCCGTTCGGTTAAGACCTGTGTCGGGCAAAGCTTCTGTCGCTTTGGCACCCAGAAGACGATGGAACTAGGAATTAAAATCGAAGAAAACTTTGAGTATATTGATACACCACACAAATTCAAGGTAGGTGTTTCTGGCTGTCCGCGAAGCTGTGTGGAATCAGCAGTCAAGGACTTTGGAATCATCGGTGTTGAAAATGGCTTCCAAATCCTAATTGGAGGAAATGGCGGGACTGAGCTAGTAGAAGCGCAGCATTTAGTGACCGTTGAAACGGAAGAGGAAGTCATAGAACTATGTGGCGCAATGCTGCAATACTATCGAGAAACAGGAATTTATGGTGAACGAACAGCGCCGTGGGTGGAGCGAATGGGGTTTGAAAATGTTAAGGCTGTTTTGTTGGATGCTGAGAAACGTCAAACACTTTGGGACAGTCTTAATCAAGCGATTGCGGCTAAAGCCCGCCAGGATTCATGGGGACCAATTACCAAGGACGTGGATTTAAGAGAAAAAATGTATACCATTGAACGGCCAGAATTAGTGGGAGTAGGTGAATAAGTTGACAAAATTATTAGCAACAAAAAAAGCGAAGTTAATTCCGCGAATTGGCCGCTTGATTGATTTGCAGGGAGAAAGAATCGCTCTTTTTCAGCTTTCCGATGGACGAGTCTGTGCGATCGAAGATTACTGTCCGTTAACGCAGGGACCTGTGTTAGAAGGAATTGTATCGGGGGAATATTTGTACGAACCAATGCGTGAATATAAGATTTCATTGATTGATGGAAAGATTCAAGAGCCTGATGAGGGACAGCTAAGAGTTTTTCCAGTAGAAATCATTGATGATGACATTTATATAGAGGTTTAGTGATGATTTCATTTGTTGGGGCTGGTCCGGGTGATATTGAATTACTAACCCTTAAAGGAAAAAAGCGTCTGCAGGAGGCTGATGCGGTGATCTACGACCGCTTAGTCAATCCTTTGCTGCTGTTTTACTGCAAACCTGATTGTGTGTTTATTTATGTGGGGAAGACACCGTATCAGTCAAGTATGCAGCAAGAGACAATCAACCAATTATTGCTGGATACACAAAAAAATCACAGCAAAATTGTTCGTTTAAAAGGAGGAACGCCCGAAATATTTGGCCGTTTAACAGAAGAACTGGAAGTAGTTTCCGGTAATAATATCGCATTTGAAATAATTCCTGTCTCTTATACACATCTCCGAGCCCACGAGACTCGACGTCATCTCG
>ENA-OWZU01000239-OWZU01000239.1-human-gut-metagenome-genome-assembly--contig:-NODE-239-length-19427-cov-13.228371_pt1 | contig 19427 bp, 24 predicted proteins | sample MGYA00249263_ERZ652121 | MGnify/ENA primary metagenome ERZ652121 (study PRJEB26925, sample SAMN05827113) | human gut metagenome | biome: ENVO:2100002; feature: ENVO:00000062; material: ENVO:00002003... | reverse complement strand
CTGCCAGTAACCAACAGAAAGAGTGATACGTAATGAGAAACTACTGGTATGTATCGCTAACTAATGAATATCCTCGAACCATTGATGATTGTTCAGTGCGTGTTGTGCGTTCTGTACAAATCAAAGGGAAGTACTCTATTGTCGAAATGCTAAGAGAAGCAACACCAAAAGAAATTGATAAGTACAATCTTCGTTACTGTGGCCATGGATATTTTAGTGAGCAGAACATACAGACAAATATAAAAAAATATCATTAACATATAACAAAGGTGGTGATGGAAAATGAGTAAGTTGAATCCTAAGCAACAAGCCTTTGCTGATGAGTACATCATCACAGGCAATGCTTATCAGTCAGCGCTGAAAGCTGGCTATAAAGAAAACTACGCTAAGAACGCACAAGAAAAATTGGTGGAAAAAGGTGGAAAAGTATCCGACTACATTCAAGAGAAGCTAAAAGAAGTTCAAACTAAGAGGCATTTAACAATGGAAGAAGCTTTGGCTATTACTGCTTCTATTGCAAAAGGAGAACCACAACGCTTTGAAGTTGTTAAGAGAGATCCTTATACAAACGAAATCATAGAGCGTGAAGTGAGTGAATATTCAGCAGGTTTCAAAGAACGTAACCAAGCACTTGAGCACTATTATAAAATAAACGCAGCATTTGTAGATAAGCAGAAAGTTGAAATTTCTGAAATACCTACTTTCATTGATGATATAAGTAGTGATGATGATGGCTAAAAAACTATCTGAATTTCTTCCGCCGAAGTTTCATTCAGTATGGAGAGCAACTTTAAATCAAGACATTCTTAATATAGTTTGTAAAGGTGGGCGTGGTTCAGGAAAATCATCGGATATAGCGCATATCGTTACTCAGTTACTTATGAGATATGCAGTGAATGCTGTAGGTATACGTTATGTTGATAATACACTTGAGCAATCTATTTATGAACAAATGAAATGGGCAATTGAGAAGCAGGGAGTATCGCGCCTATTTAAGTTTAATAAGTCACCACTTAAAATTACTTATCTTCCAAGAGGGAATTATATGATATTTCGTGGTGCTCAAAACCCAGAACGAATCAAGTCTTTAAAAGATAGCAAGTTTCCATTTGCTATAGGTTGGATTGAAGAATTAGCAGAATTTAAAACAGAAGATGAAGTCACGACTATCACGAACTCCCTTTTACGTGGAGAATTAGATGATGGTCTTTTTTATAAGTTTTTTTACAGCTACAATCCACCTAAGAGAAAACAATCTTGGGTAAATAAAAAATATGAGACTTCTTTTCAACCGGACAATACTTTTATTCATCACTCGACCTATCGAGATAATCCATTCATCTCTAAGGAATTTCTGAAAGAAGTTGAGGCAACTAGAGAAAGGAATCCAAGAAGGGCTGAGTGGGAATATGATGGTAAAGCTGTGGGGTCAGGAGTTGTACCTTTTGATAATCTACAAGTTAAGAAAGGTTCTATTACAGATGAAATGATCTCTAACTTTGATAACATCCGCAACGGTTTGGACTATGGATATGCAACGGATCCTTTAGCGTTCGTCAGATGGCATTATGACAAAAAGAAAAACGGTATTTATGCAATCGATGAAATTTACGGCGTGAAGATCAGCAATAGAGAATTTGCAAACAAAGCTAAATCTAAAGGTTACCAAAATGAGGAGATATTTTCAGATAGCGCAGAGCCAAAGAGTAATGCTGAATTAGTTAATGAACATGGCATGAAAGGAATAAAAGGCGTGAAAAAAGGACCTGATTCTGTTGAGTACGGTGAACAGTGGCTAGATGATTTGGCTTTTATTTGTATTGATCCACTACGCACTCCGAATATTGCTAAGGAATTCGAGAACATCGACTATCAAACAGATCGTGATGGAAATCCTAAGCCGAGGTTAGAGGATAAAGATAACCATACGATTGATGCGACAAGATACGCCTTCAACGAAGACATGTGGGCCAAAAAGAAATCAACCGTTACTAAAGAGCAGCGGAACAAAATCAGAAGAATGTTTTAAGGAGTGTGAGAAATGGATAAGGTAAACGAATTTGAATACGGTGCTGATATACATTATTCGAACGACGTGAACACAAATTATGTAAAGTTTAGCGTAGATTCCAATCTTCACTATAGGTTTAGCTCAGCAGAAGATTTACTTAACGATTTAGATACTTTAGCAGCAATGATAAAACATCATCATGAATATCAGGTAAAAAGGCTAAGTGTATTAGATGATTATTACAAAGCTAGAAATACAAATATCATGGATAACCGTAGACGTAGAGAAAAGGAAAAAGCGGATCATCGATCAGCACATAACTTTGGAAAAGTTCTTTGTACGTTTGATGTTGGGTACAACACAGGCAATCCTATAAAAGTGCAAATCGAGGACACAAATCAACAAAAAGAAATCGAAGAGTTTAATACTAATAATGACATAGATGGGTTAAATGCTGAACTCTGGCTTGATATGGATAAGTATGGGAGAGCCTATGAGATTATCTATCGAGATTCAGATGATACAGATTATGTTGATTTGGCTAATGTATTTGAAACGTTTGTTGTATATGATACTACAGTAAAACGAGAGCCTATTTTGGCTGTACGGTATCCTAAGACAAGATTCAACAAGGATGCTGATAAACAGTACATTCAACCAATCGTATACACAAAAGAAAAAAGTATCACTTATGATGAGACGACACTAACAGCAATTGAGTTAAAAAATCCCCAGGATGAACCGCATGAATATAAAGAGGTACCTATTACAGAGTATTCTCCTAATCGTTTTCGGATGGGCTTGTATGAAGATGTACTATCTTTGATTGATCTATACGATGCAGGGCAGTCTGATACCGCCAACTATATGACTGATCTAAACGATGCTCTTCTAGTTATTAGTGGTGATATTGAAGCAGCAGGACTATCCACAGAGGACGCCATCAAGCAGAAAGAAGCGAATATGCTTTTGCTTGAGTCTGGAACTGATGTGAACGGTAATAAAACAAGTGTGACTGCAGGATATATTTACAAACAATATGATGTGAACGGTGTAGAAGCATACAAAGACAGAGTGCGCAAGGATATCCACGAAATCTCAATGGTTCCTGATCTTACTGATGACAATTTTTCCGGAGTGCAATCAGGAGAAGCAATGAAATATAAATTATTTGGATTTGAACAAATGACGGCAACAAAGCAAAGGCTATTCAAAAAAGGCCTTATGCGGCGTTATCGTCTTTTATTTAGCCTAAAATCAAGTATTTCTGAAATGGATAACTCCGATTTGAAAGGCTTACGTGTAATATTTACGCCTAATCTACCTAAAGCCATTCTGGAAGAGTTGAAATCTTTGGTTGATGCTGGAGCTGAACTCAGTCAAGAGACGATCTTAGGACTCGCTTCTTTTGTTCCAGATGTACAGGCAGAGTTGAAACGAGTAAATAAAGAAACGCAAAAGCAGACTGGTATTTTTGATTCAGATGGTGAAGAAGTAATTAGCAACAAAAAAGATGAAACAGGGGAGTGATTAAATGAACTCCCAAGAATATTGGATCAAACGGGAAAAAGAATGGCAAAAGCAACAAATTAAAGATGATAAAAAGCGCATGGCAGAAATTAAAAGTCGCATGCAATACGCGCAAGATGCGATACAAAAAGAAATAGACGCGCAGTGGGATAGTTTTTCCAATGGTCAGAAAATCACTCGTAGCGAAGCGATGAAGCGTGCTAGTGAAATGGACGTCAAAGCATTCGCTCGCAAAGCAAAGAAGTATGTTAAAGAGAAAGATTTTTCTCCTACAGCAAACCAAGAATTAAAGCTATACAATCTTACGATGCGTGTAAATAGATTAGAGCTCTTAAAAGCTAATATCGGACTTGAACTGATTTCACTGTTTAATGAATTGGATAAGTACTTTTCGAATGAATTAACAAAAGCTGGTTTAGCTGAATTGAAGAGACAAGCCGGCATTTTAGAAATGACTATTGCTTCAAGTGGATATGCAAAGCTGATAGAACTAGTAATAAACAGCTCCTTTTTGAGTGATGACGTGTCTTTTAGTGATCGCTTATGGATGTATCAATCTGAATTGAAATCAGAATTAGATAGGTTGTTAGTCAGAAGTATAACGATGGGGAAAAATCCCAAGCAACTTGCATCTAAATTGGCAGAATATTTAACAGCTGAAGGACGAGAAAACACTAAGTTCAACACTCAACGTTTGATGGTGACTGAAACGACTAGAGTTCAGGTAGGGATCCAAGAACGAAGTTACAGAGATGCAGGGATTACCCAGTACATCTATATAGCAGAACCAACGGCGTGCAAACTATGTATACCGTTAAATAATCAAGTTTTTGATGTTGCCGATATGCAGCCAGGAAGTAACGCTCCTAACATGCATCCATTTTGTCGATGCAGTACAGCGCCATATATAGAACGAATAACAAGTCGTTAATACAAATTAACGGCTTTTTATTATGCCTTCTTACAGCTTACAGGCGTTAAAGAGAAAGCTATTTTCGGCTGACCGGCGTAACTGGTCAAATTTATCGGGTAGCGGCGTAACCGTGGAGGATTAATTATGAAAAAACGTTTATTTATGCCAATGAACTTACAATTTTTTTCTGAACCAGGAGATGGTGGATCTGGTGATGAGGGACAACAAGGAAACCTACCAGCTGGCTCACAAGAGACACCGCCCGAAGCAAAAGAAGAGAACACTACTGGCAAAACATTTTCTCGTGATGAAGTAGCGAAAATGATTGCTGCTGAGACGAATAAAGCAAAAGCAGCGTGGGAAAAAGAACTAGAAGCAAAAAAAGAAGAAGCTAAAAAGCTGGCAAAAATGAATGCGGAAGAAAAACTACAGCATGAGTTGGAACAAAAAGAAGCTGAAATCGCTGAATTAAAGCGTGGACAGGCACTATCTGAAATGACGAAAGAAGCTTCTAAAATGCTGACAGATGCAAATTTACCACACGATGATGATTTGCTTGGGCTGATTGTTTCTGATGATGCAGATGCCACAAAACAAGCTGTAGCAGTCATCACTAATTTTGCTTCTTTGATTAAGAGAGAAAATGCAAGACAAACACCACCAAATGAAGGTGGACAATTTACAGCATCGAAAAATACTAAAGAAACAGTGGCTAAACTAGCTGCTAAAAATCGAATTATCAAATAGGAGGAAAACTTAATGAAAAAGAAACAACTTTTACCAATGAACTTGCAAATGTTTGCTCAAACATGGGATCCAGATAATGTCTTGGTATATGAAACGAAAGAGGGAAAAATTCCTGATAAATATAATACGCTCATTTTGAGTGAAGTTATGGAAAATTCTAAGATCATGCAGTTAGCAAAATACGAAGAAATGACTGACAAAGAAAAGAAATTTGAATACTTTGCAGAAGGACCAGGCGCATACTGGGTGGGTGAAGGTGAAAAAATTAAAACGTCTAAACCTAAATGGATGCAAGCTACGATGACTGCAAAAAAACTCGGTGTCATTCTTCCGGTTTCTCGTGAATATTTAAATTATAAATTATCAGATTTCTTTGAGGAGATGCAGCCAAAAATTGCTGAAGCTTTCTATAAAAAATTTGATGCAGCTGCCTTATTAAATAAAGAAAACCCATTTCCTCAGTCACTAGACGGATCAGTTATTAGTGCGGGGAATGTGGTTGAAGGCGGATTGACTTATGATAATATCCTAGCCTTAGAAGACAAATTAGCAGAAAATGAATTTGAACCTAATGCGTTTATTTCAAACCGAAAAAATCGTACAGAATTACGTTCTGCAGCTCAAACAGTAGGGTCAAATGTTGAGTTTATTTATGATCGCTCTGCTAATACAATTGACGGATTACCAGTAGTAGACCTTAAGTCTTTAGATAAAGGAACTCTTTACGCTGGAGACTTTAATTACATGTTTTATGGAATCCCATATAATATTTCATTTAAGATTTCTGAAGAAGCCCAATTGTCTACTTTAACTAATGAAGATGGAACCCCAGTTAACTTGTTTGAGCAAGAACTGATTGCTTTGCGTGCAACAATGGATGTTGGATTTATGATTGTAAAAGATGAAGCATTTGGGAAGATTTCCCCAAAAGCGTAACGCCTGCTACCGGTATTGTGCCAAATCAAAAGACATGGACCGGTAAAGTAGGCGATACTAAAACATTTACTATTTCAGCTGTGCCTGCAGATGCTAGCGATGCAGTTACTGTTGTTGCAGCTACTACAGCAACTTCAAGTGATGGAGCTATCGCAACAGTGACCAAAAATGAAAATGGTGGTTTTGATGGAACGATTGCAGCAGAAGGATCAGCAACATTCACATTTACTTCTGGAGAATTCACTACTTCAATCAATGTGACAGGTCAACCTGCTAGTTAGGAAGTAAAAATATGACGATTGCAGATGATATTAAAAAACTTCTTAAAGGAACAATAGATGAAAAGCTTGAAGTTATTGAGCGAAGAACGAATGAGCGTATGAAAACCTTGTTAAATACGCAAGAAGTTCCTAAAGAATTTGAAACAGTTGTATATGAAGTATCGTTGAAAAGATTCAATAGAATTGGTCAAGAAGGTATGCAGTCATATTCTCAAGAAGGTTTATCTATGGCTTTTCCTGATTCGGATTTTTCAGAGTATCAAAATGAGATTGACGAATTTAAGCGTAAAGATCAGGAAGAGTTGTACAAGCCAAAGCGAGGGAGGTTTAAATTTATATGAGATTTACAGATGAAATTATATTTGTTAAACGTTCATCTGACTCTAAATATGATCCAGATCTCGGTGAGTGGGTTGAAGGCAAACCAGAAAGAACAAGAACAGAGGCAAACGTGACAGATATTGGCACTGATAGAAGTGTGACTATTTTTGGTAGTGTGGAAGAAGGGGCGAAGGTCATTAGAACGCAGCCTCTTTTTTCTATCCCTACATTTGACTATATCGAGATTGAAGGAAAGGCTTGGCAACAAACAACAGCTAGAAATCCAGCATATAGAAATAGTTTAATTGTGCAAGAGGTGGTTCTTGATGAAGGCGCAACTTGAATATAAAGGAATCGATCAGCTGATGCGACATCTGAAAAAAGCAGCAACGCTTAATGATGTTCAAAAAGTCGTTAAAAGTAATACTGCTGAAATGACTGAACGAATGCAAAAAGGTGCACCAGTGGATACAGGATACTTACGAAGATCAATAAACATGAATCTTTTAGAAGCTGGTTTAACTGGTATTGTAGGACCGACAGCAGATTATGCACCTTATGTAGAATATGGCACTCGATTTATGTCGGCACAGCCTTATGTTAGACCAGCGTTTAATTACCAAAAAGTCAAATTTATGGCTGAAATGAAAGCCTTGGTGAAATGATGATTAAGACAAGAGATCAATCAATTTTTGATGAACTTTTTAAAATATCCCAAGAAAAACTAGGATACAAAACATATGATTACAAACCTTTAGATAATGTTGGTTATCCTTTTGTGGAATTTGAGAACACTCAGACAATCCATGAAGTAAATAAAACTGACATTAAAGGGTCTGTGATTGTGGTTTTATCCGTTTGGGGGTTACAGAAAAAAAGAAAGCAGGTGTCCGACATGGCATCTGCTCTTTTTAATGAAGCTAGATTAATAGAAGCCACAGAAGGCTATTATTGGGCTTTGAATTATCAAGCAAGTGGAATTCAAGTGATGGATGATACAACAACGAATACACCGCTAAAACGGGCGGTTGTCACACTTGAATTTAGAATTAGATAGGAGGAAGAACATGGAAGCATTAAAAGGTATTGATGTCATTTTGCTTTATCGCTTATTGAAAAAAGAAACTCAGGAAGCTGCTTGGAAAATGGCATTTCAAACAGAACACGAAAATGGTTTATCAAGAGATTCAGACTCTACAGTGACAAAAGACGGAAACGTTCAAAGTTTAAGCCCAGTTGAATATGATTTTTCGGCTACTTCAATAGTTGCCAAAGGCGATTCTCATGTAGATGAAATGAAACAAGCCTTATTAAATGGCGATATCATTGAAATTTGGGAAATCAACAAAGCAGAACAGGGAACAGATGATAATGCAAATAAGTACAAAGCTACTTATTACCAAGCATATGTGTCTGAATTTACTCCATCGGCTGCTGCAGAGGATAACGTTGAATTAAGTTTATCATTTGCAGTAAATGGTGTTGGTCAAGATGGTTATGCAACCTTGACAGAAGATCAAGCTGCTGTCGTTCAATATACATTCAAAGATACCGTGAAAGCAACTGCACCAGGAAAATAAGAGGGCTTAGATGCTCTCTTTTTTATTTTAGGAGGATGAAAAACATTGAAATTAAAAATTAAAGGTAAAGAATATTCGTTTAAATTTGGCACTAAATTTGTACGTGAATTAGACAAAGTGATGCCTTTCATCGATGGAAATATGGAATTTGGAATGGGACTCTCAGCAAAAGTCTTACCGGAATTACGTTCTTATAATGTCAACACGTTGTCACGAGTTCTGGAAATAGCAAATAGAACTGAAGATGAATCTATTACATTAGATGAATTGGATGATTACATCGATGAAGTTAAAGACATCGAAAAATTGTTTGATGAAGTCCTAAAAGAATTGGCGGAGTCGAACGCGGGAAAGTTAGCGGTCCGAAACCTGAATCAGAAATTGAAAGAAGCGGAAAAACAACAAGTGGAATAGATTCTGCACTGGCATACGAACAAATTCTTATCAATTCTTTTCGATATTTGGGAATGACCAATATCTCAGATATCGAAAGAATGACGTTATATGAATACAACATTCGTATGACTGCAGCCCAGTTATCTTGGCTTGACAAAGAAAAGTTGATTCACGAATTAGCGTGGGCAAATCAGCAAGTACAAGCGGAGAAAAAAGTAGGCAAAAAGACAGTTCCTGTATATCGATCTTTTGAAGAATTCTTCAATTATCAAAAAATCGAAGATTCAATCATGGGAGTTTCCGAACTTTCAAAACAAGATAAAAAATTCCAAAGCTTACTAACTAAAGCTAACTCTTGAGGAAAGGAGGAGAATCATGGAACAATTTTCTGTTGAAGCCTTATTAAAAGCCACAGATAGTGGATTTGTAAAGACTTTTAAAGATGCGCAAGATGCTGTTAAAACTTTTGAAAAGAATTCAAATAGTATGACAACCGCTGTAGGTAAAGTGATGCAAGGTACTGGTGCCGCAATGACAAAGTATATTACCACTCCTCTTATAGGAGTAGGCGTAGCAGCTGCTAAAGTTGGTGGCGACTTCGAAGAACAAATGAGTCGTGTAAAAGCTATATCAGGAGCAACAGGCGACACATTTGAACAGATGAAACAGCAAGCGATTGATCTAGGAGCAAAAACTGCTTTTAGCGCAAAAGAATCGGCTGCCGGCATGGAAAATCTTGCTTCTGCTGGATTTAGCGCACAAGAAATCATGAAAGCAATGCCGGGTCTTTTAGACTTAGCAGCTGTATCTGGAGGGGATGTGGCTCTAGCTTCTGAAAATACTGCTACTGCTTTGAGAGGATTTGGTTTAGAAGCAAGTGAAGCAGGACATGTCGCTGATGTATTTGCTCGTGCTGCTGCGGATACCAATGCTGAAGTTGGAGACATGGGAGAGGCATTGAAGTATGTTGCTCCTGTAGCCAATTCAATGGGTATTTCTTTGGAAGAAACTGCAGCAGCTATTGGTATTATGAGTGACGCAGGTATTAAGGGTTCTCAAGCAGGTACAACGTTGCGAGGAGCATTGTCTAGGTTAGCAAGGCCAACAAAGGCTATGCAAGATACAATGGATAATTTAGGTGTTTCGTTTTATGATGCTGACGGTAAAATGAAACCTTTAAAAACTCAAGTAGAATTACTTAAAAAAGCTTTTGAAGGCCTGACGCCTGAACAACAACAAAATGCTTTAGTAACACTATATGGGCAAGAATCATTATCAGGGATGATGGCTTTGATTGATAAAGGACCTGATTCATTGGGCAAATTAACAAAATCTCTGAAAGATTCTGATGGTGCAGCTGACGATATGGCTCGGACCATGCAAGATAATATGAATTCTTCCATCGAGCAAATGTTTGGAGCTTTTGAGTCAGCAGCTATTGTAATTCAAAAGATTCTAGCACCATCCATCAAAAAAGTAGCAGATGCCATTTCTGGTTTGGTGGAGAAATTTGTAAGTGCTCCAGAATCAACTCAAAGATTAGTAGTGGCCATAGGAGCAATCGCTATTGCAATTGGGCCAGTATTGTATGCATTAGGAATGCTGGTTAAAGCGTTTCAAACCATGAAGGTGGGGTTAGGTGTATTAGGTAACGGAATCTCTTTGTTCAAGAAATTAGGTTCCGCCATAGGTTTTCTTACCAGTCCAGTCGGATTGGTTATAGCTGCGGTAGCACTACTTGTTGTAGGTTTCATCTATCTTTGGAATACGAGTGAAGATTTTAGAAACTTTTGGATTGGCTTATGGGAGGGAATCAAGTCTGCTGTAAGCTCGGCAGTAGAATGGATTCAGAATGCATGGAAATCTACAGGAGAATGGTTTAACAATTTATGGAAGTCCATTAAAGAAGGCGCAGACAATGTTTGGACTACAATTCAAGAAGCTCCTGGAAAAGCGGCAGATTGGATCAAAAACAAATGGACTAGGACAAAAGAATTTTTTTCGGGCATATGGAACGGTATCAAAGAAGCTGCTAGTTCTGCTTGGGAAGGAATTGTAAACATTTTAGCGCCATATGTTATTGCCATAAAAAATGTTTTTCAACCAATGATTGATTTCTTTACGAACCTATGGTCTCAAATTGGATCAATCGCAGGATCTGCATGGGAAATTATAAAAACTGCTGTAATGGGTCCAATTCTACTTTTGATTGATTTGATAACAGGCAATTTTAATCAGCTAAAAGAAGATGCTTCGATGCTGTGGACTACATTAACCACAAATATCCAAAACATTATCACAACATTTGTAGATATAGTTGTTGGTTATTACACATCCTTAAAGGATACTGTTATAAATATCTGGAATGTGTTAGCTTCTACTATCAAAGATGTGTGGAATTCTTTTACTACATGGATCAAAGAGACAACTAACAATATTGTAAATAGTATTAAACAAGGATGGAGCAACCTAAAACAAGGGACAATCGATCTGTTTAATAATATGATTCAAGGAGCGAAAGATTTATGGAATTCTTTCAAAGCTTGGTTTATTAATCTAGTTATTGGAACTAAGGACAACATCATTCAGGGATGGGAAAACCTAAAACAAGGTACTATAGATACTTTCAACAATTTAGTAAATGGTGCTCAAGAGGCATGGGATAATTTAGTAAATGCTGTTAGTGATACGGTTGATAGAGTAACTGGCTGGTTTGATAACTTGAAAAATATCGATTTACTAGCAGCCGGAAAAGCCATCATGGATAGTTTCCTAGAAGGTTTACAAAATGCATGGAAATCTGTCCAAGATTTTGTTGGAGGCATTGGTGACTGGATTAGGGAACACAAAGGACCTATTCGATACGATAGAAAATTGTTAATCCCAGCTGGGCAAGCAATCATGAATGGACTAAACGCAGGTTTAACTAATGGTTTTGCCAGTGTCCAAAGCAATGTAGGAAACATGGCTAATATGATTGCAGATAGTTTTACTCGTACACCTGATATTGATCTTTCAGCGAATTTAAAAAATGCAAATAGAAATTTCACAGCACAAATAGAGCATAGTGTTAACTACGGCAAAAATAAACGTCCTGCAGTTTTCAATATTCGCTTAGGAAATCAAGTGTTTGAAGCGTTTGTTGAGGATATTTCAAACATTCAAGGTAAAAAGGCGGATATTAATTTATTGTTCTAGAAAGTGAGGGAAATATGATGGAGTGGCATAATCCAATGTATGAATTCAGTGACACGGTTAAAAACGACAGTCAGAAAACATGGATACCGACATCTGCATTAAATTATGATGGGAAGTTTATCGAGAATTATATAGAAGGGTACCAGACTTTATATGTGGAAGGTAGAGAAATGGTTTCTTTAGAGATTGAGAGCGAAGCGGTGAGCACAGGTGTTCGTATTAGTTCTCAAAGACTTCCAGAGAGGATTTTAACTATACATTTTAAATTAGAAGAAAAGAATCCTATTGAATTTCAACGAAGCTTTAATAAATTGATGAGGCTGCTTTACAGGGATAAAGATGTAGAAATTCACTTTAACGATGAGTTGGATATGTATTATTACGGAAGGTATCAGACCTGTGATAATATTCCAGGAAACGTTCATAGTGTAATATCTAGTTTCTCTATAATTTGTTCTGATCCCAGAAAATATACTCGTATATTTGAAACAAATGGCATAGTCGCAGAATATCTTCCGTATGAAGTAGCTCCGATTTCAATTAGTTTAAAGGCTAATAATGATGGAAGCTTAAGAATTACAAATGGCCGTCAAAATATTAGTATGACTAACTCAATGATAAAAAAAGGTGACTTTATCGAGATGGACATAGCTGAAGGAAAAGTTTTTGTGAATGGAGTGAATAAAACGAGAATTCTTGATCTTACCAGCTCATTTAAAAACTTTATGGTTAGAACTGGTGATCTAGTTAAGTGTGATAATGGCACTCCCTTAATACTATATAGAGGAGTGTGGCTGTAATGGACAAAGATGTTTATTTTTTCGACGATAGCCAAAAGCTTATTAAAATAGTAGGGGAAGATAAACTTTTTTCGGTAGTTCAAGAAAAGGAAATCACACCAAGTAAAGATGAGTTAATTAATGATAAGTTAGCAGTTAGCATGGAGTTTGATGACGAAATTAAAGAGTCAGCTTATATGGCGGTTCGTGAAAGCGAGTCGTCTTTTTCTATGTATAAAATTATCGGAATTGCTGATCCGGGTTCATTGTTGATATTCACTGGGATTAATTTTGGGCCTGATGAATTGGATGCTTATATCATTAATGATATTCGTCCGGCTAACGAATTTTTTCAGAAAACCATCCAGAGAGTCATAGATTTTACATTAGGTGAGTGGCGAGTTGGTCATTTAGATTCAACTCTGCCAGCGGTTTCTATGACTTTTTACTACTGTAGTATCCGTGAAGCCTTAAAAAATCTACAAACGTTAGGATGCGAGATTGTTTTTAGGTGCAATCTAAGTGGAGAAGGAATCACGGATAAATGGATAGAAGTTTACAAGCAGATTGGCGAATACAGTAATGAGCGATATGAGTACGGTGATAAAGCCTTGACAATTGAAAAAGAAGTAGATCGAAGTAACATCTATACTTCTCTAATCGGCCGCGGCCGTGGTGAAGAGGTTGGAGATGGTTATGGTCGTCGAATTGAGTTTGATCAAGTATACTGGTCCAAATCAAAAGGGGATCCGTTAAACAAGCCTACTGGCCAGATATATTTGGAAATCCCTGAGATGACTGAAAAATATGGTATTCCTACTAAAAACGGAAAACGTCGTAAGCGTGAGAAGGTAATTATATTCGAAGACTGCGAAGATCCTGTTGAACTAATTCAGCTTACCTATCAAGAATTGGTTAACTGTTCACGTCCGCTAGTTCAATTTAAAGCAACTATTTTTGGAGCAGATAGTTTAGGTAATATTATACGTATTCATCGTGATGACCGCGGCTATCATTACGAGACTAGAATTTTCAGTGTGAAGATTGATCGATTAACAGGAAAAGTCGAAACTGGCTTAGGTGATAATTTAAATACTTCATCAACACGTCAAGCTTCAAATACTCAAACTGCCATACAGACCCTTGATGAGAAGAAGATGACCTTTTATGAGTCCACAGAAGTTTCTAAATGGCAGTCGGATATCATTCGCGGAGCAAAGGGTGGATCAATTATCATGATGAATCCTTGGGATACTGGTAAAGGCGAAAGTCGTCAACCATATCAGATGGTTTGGATGAATGGGGATAGTATTGATACTTCTAACCATTTTCTTGTAGCTAATTCGGAAGGGATTGGTTTTATTGATGGGAAATTCAATGAGTCAAATTTCAAAACGGCATGGACGATTGATGGAAACTTCAATGCCAATTATATCCAATCTGGACGTATTAGAGCAGATATTTTTGAAACTTCATTTAACGCTGTTGGTGATCAGCTCAAGTTAGTAAAAGGAGCTTTGCAAATTGTAAACAGCAATAAAAAAATCATGGAATTAACCAAAAAAGGGATGGAGTTCTGGAATACCAAAGAATCCATTGGCACAATTGGTACTACTGATTCTGCAGGCAATCCTTTTCCTGGCGCTTCAACTCCTACACCGTTAGAAGATAATTCGTTAGTCATTCGAACAAACGGCGATGGAAAATATATTCTCATTTCACCAAAAGAAGGAAAAGGTTGGGTAATACTTGGGAATGGAACTTCTATATTATTTGGAAGTTTAAATCTACAGGAAAAGCTAAATGCCTTTGGTGATGCGGAATTTATGAAAAACGTCAATATTCGCGGAAAACTCACAATTAACGGACAAGAAGTATTCCCTGGTCAAGGCGGAAGTGGAAATAATGATGGCGGTAGTTGGAATGGCATGTACCCACCAGAGGTTACCAGTCAAGCAGACAAATTTGCTTGGGAATTATGGGTCATGCTTCTTTCTAGAGGGTATTCCAAAGCATCCATTGCTGGAATCCTTGGAAATGTTCAAGGAGAAGCCGGTGCTGCAATGAATCCAGATATTGCACAAGTCGGCGGTCCAGCTTATGGAATCGTTCAATGGGATGGTTCGGCATATCCTTTGGTTCCTCCAGCAACATGGGATGGCAGGACTTATGTTCAAAACCTGATGAGAGCCGCAGGAATTACAGAAGATTATCGAACAATGTCAGCTCAAGGGAAGTTATTAGATTGGACGATGTATAACGGTCAATGGTTAGGAATTGTTCAACCAGCAAGTGTTTCTGGATTTAAAGCAATGACTGATCCAGCAGCGGCTGCTTATACTTTTGAACGAAATTATGAAAGACCAGCCACAACTCATCCAGAAAGACAAGGATGGGCAGTTAATTGGTATAACAAATTCAAAGATCTTCAAGTCCCATCTGCTGGCAGTATTCTCAGTACAGCCAAAAGCTTGATGGGTTATTTCCATTACTCGCAACCGTTACGTTGGAATTTTGGTAGCGTCGAGAATCCTGATCGTAATGGGTATGCTGACTGCTCTTCTTTTGTGTGGTTGGCTTTGACAAAAGCAGGATATAAAACCGCAACACGTGGGACTCTGTGGTACACAGGTTCAATGGCCGCAGATGCAAGAGGGGCACGTCAGTATCTGACTGAAATATCTCCAAATGAAGCGAAAGCCGGAGATATCATCATTGTTAATTTAGGTGCTGGTGCTGGTAATGATGGACATACCGCTATTTTAGCAGAGGATTGGAAGGGATATAGCACGTCTATCGTTGAAATGGGCGGCATGAATTCCAATGGTGTAGGTATCGGTCGCGTCGATTGGTCCTTAGGGTATTTATTAAACGGTGGCGATGTTTGTCTCGCCAGAGCGAAGAAATAGAGGTGATTTTGTGATCGAAGAAAAAGGATTAAATCATTTGAAAAGTTTGTTGAATCAACCTATCGGAAATCATCAATGTTATGCATTATCTGCGGAATATGCCGGTGTGATGATTGGACCTGACATGGGGGCTGGTACTAAATATGAGATTAAAGTACGTCATGGCAATGTATTTTCTGCTGCTGAAATTGGACGAGCCTACCCATGGGCATTGTATTTATGGACGGTTATTGTTCATCCTGAGTATGACCAGCTGGTTGTTGGCTCAATTATCAATTGGGAAAGAAACGCAAAAATCAGTGATACATTTGAAAGTCATGAATATTACGGCCATACAGGTGTAATCAAAGGTCTAGAAAATGGGCGTATTCAAACCTATGAACAAAATGCAGAATCAGGTGGAATTGTGGCGGAATATGATCGTGAATTCTTCGGATCTGGTCAGATAGCCTCTATCTGTATCCCGCCTGATTTTGAGAAAGGAGTGGTAATTAATGGCAAAGTGGAACGTAGTACTCAGCACAACTGAACCTTATAACTATGTCGGTATGATTCAGGTACGGCAAGGTAATAAGAATTCAGAAGTTATGGAAGCAACCATCACTGAAAATGGAATGCCCTATGATTTAACTGGTTGTAAAGTCTATTTTGAATCAGTTGTCGGAGACAAATACCCAGTTCAATTAGGTACTAAAGTCATTGATGCAAAAAAAGGAAAAATTCAGTACACATTTGATCAATATTCGATGCAATGCCTACATCGCCAAACCGCAGATTTTATCATTTATAAAGATGATGAGTTAATTGCTACGACGCAAGATTTCTCTTATTTTGTGATTAAAGCTGTCTCAAAAACAGAGGGTGAAATGGGATCGTATTGGCAGACAGTCGAAGATTTAATTGCGGATATGTCAGCTTTTATCAATGAAAACAAAGGTGACTTCACAGATTGGATGAATGCACGTAAAAAGGAATTTGAACAATGGCGACAAGACCAACAAAATACATTTGAGGCATGGAGAGAAGGACAAGAAACCGATTATTTAAAATGGTTTGAATCAATCAAAGATATTTTGAAGTCTATCGATCCAGGTGGAGTAATGTTAGCCGAATTAATGGATGCACGTGTTGATATTCAAGGAGTTCGTCATGCGTCTATTTCAGAGCGCTTGCTGGCAGATATGGATTATCTATATCAGAAATTACGAGCAACACTTTTCACGATTGAATACGGTGAGATTGAAGTGACTGATATTTTGCAGGATGATCTCTTTTCAGATAATCACGAAGTCGAAAAAGTTGGAACTGTAGAATTCCCGATTGAAGAAGGAGCCTTGATCATCGCAACCGTTGATGATCCAAAGCAAAATGTGTTCACTCTTGAGAAAGTTGGGGTGATCTAATGGCTAAAACTAAACGAATGATGGAAACGGATGAAAAAACAGGTGTACAACGCCAATTCTTTCCAATCACACATGCTTCCGCAGTTCTTGGGTTAGAAGAAATAATAGCAGGAGAAGCAACAGTTTTATCTGTTAATGGCAAAATTGGAGCCGTCGTCATTACTAAAGAAGATTTGGGATTAGAGAATGTTCTCACAGAATTACCCTATGCAAGTGAAGAAGATGACGGCATTATCACGTCAGAAATGTATCAAAAAATTTTAAACAGTGGAGAAGGTGACTACGTGTTGCCAGTTGCCACTATCGACCGTTTGGGTGGCATAAAAATTGGTGAATTATTGACGATTGATGAGACAGGAAAAGTCTCTGCAGTCAGACAATCTGATGTCAATTTTTCGCTGGAGTTAAAAGAAAAACTCGATTCACTGAAAAACTATACTGCAGGAGAAAACATCACTATTGATGAAGATGGAAAAATAAATGCAGAAGTGACTGGTTTTTACGTTTTACCCACTGCCTCCGAATTTGTAAAAGGTGGTATTCGTGTCGGTGAAGGTTTAACGATGACTGATGATGTTTTATCGGCCGATAAGCAATTCAACTATACTGCCGGAGCTAATATCAGTATTTCAAACACAGGAGTAATCTCTGCAACAGGTGGTGGAGAAGGTGGCGGCGTCTCTCAAGAATATGTTGATCAAAAAATGAGTGAAGCTTATCAAAATGCACAAGCTTATACAGATTCCAAAATACCAAATGTATCGTTTGAAAAAGTAGGGGAGGTATAGACAAATGACAGATATTGTAAAAGTAAAACAGAATGATGTTCAGGTTTACCCTCAAACCCATTGGGATGCTGTTGAGGGTAAACCCGAAACTATCAAGGGAGATAAAGGAGACCCTGGACAGGCTGCCACAATTACTGTAGGGACAGTAACGAGTGGTACAACAGCTAGTGTCACAAATGCTGGTACTGCAAGTGCAGCAAAGTTTAATTTTGTATTGCCAAAAGGTGATAAAGGGGACAAAGGCGATCCTGGAGCCAATGCAACAACGACAGCTGTGGCTACGACGACAGCAAATGGTTTGATGTCCAAAGAAGATAAAGTGAAACTCGATGGATTAGCCAATATTACATTTGAGAAAGTGGGGACGGTTTAATGGCTGATATTGTGCAATTAAAAGAAGACGGAGTTGCTAAGTATTTGAAAACTCATGCCAAAGGAATTGATGGTGTGGAGGGTGTTTTAGTAAAAGCCACAGGTAATGAAACGGTCTTAGGAACGAAAAATTTTAAAGACGGATTGCAATTCAATGGATTGCCTGTGCAAGCAGGTATGATCGAGCGAGCTATCACACTAGCTGATCGAAGTGATACAACAAACGTAACTGATGTGAATGGAAAAATAATCAGAATCGGAAACATCGTATTTCTTACTTTTAATTTTAAATGTGGCACATGGCCCAAAGGATCAGAAACTCGTTGGATTTTAAAAATCCCGGACGGTTTCAAACGTGATCAAGGCTATCCAGCGCAAACCGCGCTTTCACTAGTTAGAAATGCAAGTCAGCCAGCGGATGCACGTGCATTCATTGATCAAAGTAGCATCATACAAGCCAAATCAGGTTCAGGTAGTTCATATATTTCAGGTATGTGGATCACTCAAGATCCTTGGCCGGCTTAACAGATTACTAATTGGAGGAAGAGTAAAATGAAAACAATTTATAAAGTATTGTATCCAATGGGATATGAAGAACATCAAGTAGAAGATAACTTTCCAACATCTTTACCATTTGTCGAAGTTCCACCTATTTTGTTTGAAAAGAAGGAAGATGAAACGGATGAAGGTTTCGGAAGAAGACAACAGTCGCAATTTTTTAACTTCACTGAAAATAAGTGGGAAGAAGCAGTTACACAAGATTATTCTAAAAAATTAGAACTACTAGAAAATTTATCTATAGGTTTACAGGTAGATAATACTGCATTGAAAAAATCAAATGAAGAGTTAACGGAAAAAGCAGATTCGATGGCGCAGTTGAACGCCAAACTGATGCTTAATGATTTAACAATTAATAAAAAATTGAAGTAATAGAAAAACAAATTGGAGGTGCTTCATAATGTTTAGTTTTAGCGATGTAAAAATGATGTACGATTGGGGCTGTTTTACTGACGATCAAGTTCGTGAATTTGTTCCACTCTGCATCACAGAAGATGAAGCAGATAAAATTATTAGCAAAGAAGAGAGCGCATCTTAATTGATGTGCTTTTTATTTTGATTCAAGGAGTTGTCACATGATTAATTTAGGGGAATGGGGAGCGATAGCAGGATCAATAACCGCTATCGTTTCTTTGATTTTATTAGTAATTAGACCAGTCACTGCATCTTTCTCGAAGATTACTGAAACTCTTTCAAAAGTAAGCC
>ENA-OWZU01000235-OWZU01000235.1-human-gut-metagenome-genome-assembly--contig:-NODE-235-length-19675-cov-11.480989_pt1 | contig 19675 bp, 25 predicted proteins | sample MGYA00249263_ERZ652121 | MGnify/ENA primary metagenome ERZ652121 (study PRJEB26925, sample SAMN05827113) | human gut metagenome | biome: ENVO:2100002; feature: ENVO:00000062; material: ENVO:00002003... | reverse complement strand
CCTATTAAGTCGTCGGCAGCGTCAGATGTGTATAAGAGACAGCTCTTCAACAAATGGCTGTCTTAAATTCCCACCTGCAGCGTAGTGAGTAAAATTACTATCCAAAGTAAGCAAGCTCCAACGTAGATCACCGGAACGGCTATTCGTTGTGATCACATCAACGCCCTTTTCTTTCAAGCTTTCAAACGAATCGTCAGGAGCTGTCCAGACATTCAACTGCAACCCATTGTCATGAAATGCATTAACCATGTCTTTTGTGACAGTCGCATGATTATAAGCAACGTCCGCTGACATCCGTAACCGAATACATTCACTTAATTCAGTCTGAGTAACCGAATTCATGACCCACGAAAGTTCAATTTCATTAGACATATTTCGAAGTCTTTCTAAAATTGTCTTATCGAAAGAAATGACGACACAACCACCGTTTAGAATCTTTGCTTGTTTCAGCACATTAATAAATTCTTGAAGATGACTGTCTGTGTAATTGTTAGATTTAATCTCAACGAATGGAACACTCCCCGCCGATTTGCAATATTGAATTGCTTCACTCATTGTAGGAATTATTTTTTCAGCATCTGTTAAATAGCCCAACCCAGCTCCTGTGTCGATTCTTAATGCTCTGATTTGAGCTAAAGTTAATGAGTCCACTCTTCCAGTTCCGTTAGTAGTACGATCAACTGTATCATCATGCATGACTACCCATTTGCCGTCCTTTGTAATACCGACATCAAATTCGATAAATCTGTGACGGGTTACCGACTTTAATGCTAATGCCGAATTCTCAGGAAATTCAGCGTTATTACCTCTATGTGCGCAAAAGTTTGTTGTATTACTTAAAAACTTAGGTCTTTCAATTGCTTGTTGATCATAGAACTGTTTAACTCCAAGCGGAGTAATGAACTTATTCGCAGCCGATCCTGCAACGGCTTCACTTTCTGTTGCCGTGCCATAATTATCAACTGATCCCAACCCAACTGTGGCTTTTGTTAAATCGGTTTTCTTTGCTAGTGTTGCTTCTGCATCTGTTTGAGTTAAAAACGTATCGTCAGCATCTTCTTTTGTATAGGCTCCGACTTGTTCCGCAGTTACAGCATGAGGATTGTCTTCCCTCTTCGCAAATTCTTGAAAATCTTTTAAATCAGCTTTCAAATCCAAGTCACTTTCGTTAGCGAAACCCGACTTATTCAAAACAGTTAAAGGATTTAAGGATACCTTTAGTTGAACACCAACATAATCTGTTGTCACACTAGAAGCAGTGACGCCATTTGAACTATCAGTATGCGAGTTTATTTCAATAAAACCTTTAGAATCAATGAAATTACTATCAGTGACTTCTACCGTAAAATCAGTAAATTCAGTTGCATCTCCTTGGATTTTTGTAGAGTATGAACCAGTTGATTCTAAGAAAACACCAACCTTCAAATTCTTATTATTTGGCGACGTTGCCTTTGCTCGTGTCGTAATAGAAAAGGAAATAAAATTGTCCTTGATGTATTTAACTTTTTCCGCTAAAGTCATCCCTTCAAAAATTCGTGGGGCTAATTGTTCAATAGATACGATTGTATTATAGGAACCGCGATTTTGAGGAATGACGCTTCCTTGGCTTGAACCGACTGTTACACCTTGGTCATCTCTACCAGCTAACTTGTTATAGTTTTCTTGAGTAACCTCACTCCAAGGATCTGAAGGCTTTTTCAAGCTGGTTGACGTATAGTCAGTGTAGAAACTATGAGGATTAGCCGCGACGTTTCCGGCAACTTTTCCTGAGAAATCCATCATCAACGGAACGACAACTGGACCAGAAAACAATTGAATTGCATCGGCATTTGTTAAACGGCTACTAAAATCAGCTTGCAGACGATTTTGCAACGTATTCTGTTTCACACCTTGCGAGTCTGTCCGAGCTTGGACAATTTCAGGGTTGCTATCGCCTGACTCTGCCACTAGATCGTCAAAGTCATTACGTAATGCATCAAATTCCTGTTTGTTCTGATTTGCACGTCCAATTGCCTGATTTGAATTCTCCACAGCGGTAGCCGAATCACCGATTGCTTGATCCGCTTTTCTATTTGCTTCTTTACCTGCAGCCTCAGCAATCGATTTGGCTTCAATACCTGCATTTGTCGCAATCGTTTTTGCTTCTGTAGCGGCAGCAGACGCCGATTGTTTTGCTTCTGCTGCCGCTGTATCTGCCGTTGTCTTTGCAGCCTGTCCAGCATCAGTCGCAATCTTTTTAGCGTCTTTAATCCCTTGATCCAACTCAGTGCCATATTGATCAACTTTAGTTGAAGAACTATTCGCTAAATCGATCGCCTGGTTAATTTTTTCACGCCCACGATTCAGCGTGTCTGTTTCTTGGATATGTTCAACGGCCAAAATGATCACCTACCTATTCATTAATTTTTCTAATTGAATCAATTGTCATTTTTTGCTCGATGTGGTCACCGAGCAAAATAAAAGAACTAACTGTTTGATCAGTCAGTTCTTCATATAGTTCATTCATTGTTTTATTTGTTTCAGCGTCAAACTCTTCACCGCTGATTTTCTTCACTTTAATTTTCATTAAAATTGTCCTCCTAATTGTGACTGAATAAATACACGACATGTCACTTGAGCTTCAATTCGAGCAAGCTTGTTCGGTTTAATTTTGATTGTGTGGTTTCCGCGTTGAATCTTCCCACTGCTAGTCTTTCTCAGATAGTCTACGATATTCAACCGACTTTGACTTGTTTCATGTTTAGGAATAGTCGTTCCATCAACAATAATGTCAACACTAGATGCCGACTCACTCGCTTGGAAAATTCCCCATTCTAAAGGATGCGTATGTTCTGGCAGCACTACATTATGTTTATGGCTTGGTAGCTTCACATTGTGTCTATGACTTGGTAATGTCACTTTATGAGTATGACTAGGGATCGTCACTCTATGTGAGTGATTAGGTATGTTAATACCGAAGCCGTGTGAGTGACTAGGAATACTGATGTTGAATCCATGAGAATGACTTGGTACATCAACAGTGTGCGCGTGATTTCCTGATGAACTAGCTGTTCTAAATGTACTGCCAGCCCCTTCTGCATATAAAACACCACTACCACCAGCAACATACATTGACTTTGTTGCTGGTGGTGTTGGACCTGGTCTAACATTAAACATAACATGATCATGATTTCCCCCAGCACTAGAAGACCTCAAAGAACCGCCGCCAGCATTTGTTGACCCACCTTGATACGATCCTCCGCCTGCACTTGTAGACCCACCTTGGTATGAACCACCACCGCTAGTCGTAGATGCCACAGAACCGCCGCCGCCTTGACTGGTAACAACACTTGAGCCACCAGACTCGCTAGTAATTACTGTAGAACCGCCCGACTCACTTGTGATAGTTTTTGCACCGCCGCCTTTCACTGCTTTCGTGTATCCGCGATAACGCTTCGTTTTGAAGGTCAGTTCAACAGTATTCACATGGAAAACATCATCATCCAAGTAAAATTCTATTTCAGCCGGGTATGCTGATTCGCAATTGTCTTGGTATGAATAATTCAAGATGTTTGTTGCACCTTGAGAATACGTTTCATTGATTTGCTGTTTTCGGTTGAGGTCAGACATTGTTGTGTTGATGTCATCCTTCAAGTTACCAAGTTCTAACTCAAGTTCCTGCGGCGCTCCAAATACATCTGATTTAGACTCCTTCTTTATCCGCAAGTTAAAAGACCCGTACTCGTTTGTATTAATCATCACGACAGTTCCTTGTCGCAACTTATCAATATCAAGTGGTGAATCAGTCAGCTTGATTAAATCTGCTGCCTTAACTTTCCAAGATACTTTTGGAATCGACCATTTTTTCAACATATTTAACGCATTGTCTTTTAAAGCTTGTGCAATGGTAAAACGCTGATCCACCCAAACGTATTCGATTAATCCATACTTTTTGATAGAGTCAGTATCTTCTACATATTCTTTACCGTCATTCACGGATTTAATATTCAGCTGATTGATGCCTTCACCGGCTCCCAAAGGGTACACTCGATTCACTAGGTTATTAGGATCGCTTTCTATTTCGAACCCTTCCATGTTGTAGCCTTCTTGAATCCGACAAATCGGTTCAGTCGGTGGCTTAACAAGGGATAGCTCAAATGGATAAACTTGCGTATTCCATTGCCAAATATAATCTTCATCAAATGCTGCCGGAATAGAAAACAATGCATCAGCAAGGCCGTTCTCATTTTCCCATGCATAGCTGAAATACCTTGTGAACTCACATTTCTTAAGAACCCAATGCTTTGTTTTTTGCTTACCTAGAATGTAATTGATCACATCTGTAGTTGTTCGATTAACTAATTCATGATAACCAAAAAGGACGCTATCCAATAACGTCCCTAGCACATGCATTGCAGTGTATTTAATTGTGTAATTGCTTTTGTCTTTCTGGATCGTTGACGGCATTATCCGATATAATCCGATGTATTCATCTTCATTATCCGTAAGCTCCACATACTGCAAAGCTTGAATCATTGCGTTTTTCGTGTCATATAATGGCATCGAAAATTCAATTGATCCGATTTCATTTTCAATTTTTTCATACCCAACATCGTAAGCATTTTCTAGGATAGCTGTATACTCACGACTTAGGTTCATAGCCATTAACAAGTAATCAGCTCCCTATAAATATCGATTTGAATATTTAATTGTTAAATCAAAATCGCCGTCTTTCCCTGAAACATAAAGCGGTTCTTTGGGATAGATATAAAAGTCATTCATTGGCCGGATCATTGGTTTCCCGTTTTTGGTAATGTTAAATGTTTGAGTATCGATCACAATTGTCGCATTGTCAAAGTCTCCTAAGTCAATCGTGTCTGTCCGTGTTCGAATTTTGACACCACGACCCATGCCGACAATTTCGATCATCGGTTTCACCTTCAAGCCTTCAACGGTCGGATAAATCTCAAACGGCTGCGCCTCTTTACCTGTATCCCCCATCAAATACCCTTGATGTTGGAATGTGATAATGTCAGACCCCCAATAAGCGCCGCCTTCAAAAATGATCGGCATTAAAACGGCACCCGATCCGGTATTCCCAAGCAAATAGTTCGCCTGAAATGTAATGATTTCTGATCCCCACATTACGGACGTTGCATCGCTTTTCGTATACTTGTACGGATCGCCACAAGTGATTGTGAAGCTACCAGTCGCCCAATAATGACCAGAATCTACTTTATCTATTGTTGCCTTTGTTCCTTTGAAGATCATTTCTGGTTCATCGTTGAACCAAATTGGCACTTCTTTTTCGGTGAACAAAGCCACGTTCAGTTTGTTGAACTTGTCTCTGTAGGATGAATCATCTTCGGCTTTCAAAAAGAACTTTACTTCAAGCTCTCGTGCTGGAATTCGATTATAGATGTGTCTTTCGCCATCTCGAATTCCAAGTTGAGAATACTCGTTATTCGTTTCAAAAAGTTCCCTTCCCTCAACATCAAGTGTTGTGTATCCAGGAACCAAGTCTTCTAAAAACTTGCCATCAATGTTCATTGCTCTTGCAGGTAATTTCTTTTCAAGTGTTACTGTCATCGGAAACTACCTCGCAATCCACGCCGTCCATCTTGGCGTTGTTGTCTCTTGTACAATGCCTCTGCAATCTTTTCGATGTCAGCCTCTTCTCGTACAACAAACGTTGCTCCGTCCATCATGCCGTGGTTATCAATGATTACTGAAGAGTCACCACCGTATTCACCGCTTGCTTGTCTTGCACTAATATTTTGTGCATCGATCGATGCTGCAGCAAAGGACAATTGAGTATTCAATGAATCATCTGTAAATGGACTTGTGTCAATGCTATTGGTAATTATGTCCTGTATTTCGCCTGCAACACCTAAGATTGTTCGCTTAACGTTAGAAAATCGATCTATTAGACCATTGTTTAGCGAATCCATAATCGCATTACCAGCTGGGATCAATAGTATCTTATCGTAACTAATTGGGCCTTTATGGTCTTTGATCCAGTCACCAATACCACCGATAAAGCTTTTTACATCTTCATATTTCTGTCTAAGTCCATTCAAGAACCCTTCGATGATCGCTTGACCAGCTGCGAAAAGATCAATTTGAGATAATGAATCGAATACGCCTCTTATTGTTTCAATCGCATTAGATATAGTGTTTTTGGCGCCTTCCATGAAATTTGATATTGTAGCGACAATACCTTCAAAGATGCTAGAAACAATCTGTTTGATTCCTTCCCAAACCTGTGACCAGTCACCCTTGATTGCTCCTGTGATTGCTTTAATTATCCCTTGAATCACACCCATCACGGTTTGAATGACAATACTAATCTGATTGAAGATGGTAGTTATCGTTGATAGCAAATTATTTACCACACCAGTTATCAGAGCTTTAATTGCTCCCCATACTGCGGAAGTGAAATTTTGAATCGTTGATCCCCATGTATTCCAGAAATTCTGGATATTGGTCAACACGGTTTGAATTACTAATTGCACTAGATTAAGTATGGATTGAATGGTAGTCATAATGGAATTCCAAATAGTTTGAGCAGTTGTCAAAAACGATTGTTGATTTGCATTCCACCATGCAGTGACTGCACCCCAAATCGTTTTAATAAACTCAGCTATTCCAGAAATAAGTGGACTTAATAATTCAGAAATAGTTGTCCATATTTGAATGACTGCCTCTTTGAAGCCTTCATTCGTATTCCATAGATAAACGAATGCAGCGGTTAAAGCTCCTACTGCAATTGCTACTACTCCAACGGGTCCTAATAGTGTGGTGAACACTGTGATTAAGCCTTTGATTCCTAGATTCGAAAGACCTAGGAAAACTGTTTTTAATGCTCCTGCTGCAACAGATAATTTACTAAAAATGGCTACCACACCGGTAACGGCTTTGAATGCTCCGAATCCAGCAACTAGGGCTGTTACTGCAACTCCTAAGCCTTTCATGATTCCCTCGTTAGCACGAACCCAATCAATCATTTTCTGTAATGCTGGTACGACTGTATTCATGACTACTTCCATAACTGCCGCACTCAGATCCCAAAAGATTTGAAGTACCTTGTCCAAAATGGGAACGACAAATTCCACAATACCATCAAAGGCCATTCGAAAAACATCGATCGCTAACGGGATGGCATAGGATAACACTGTTGTAATTCCAACAGCCCATGTGCTGATAATTCCACCTAGTTTAGTGAAAACTGGTTCTAACGAAACAAGCAAGCTTCTAAAGGAATCATCAAGTTCAGTCAGTCGATCCTTTACTTGATAGCCCATGTTTTTTACATTCGCTACTACTTGGCCAAAGGCAAACTTTAAATTTGCAATTAACCCTGTGAAAGCTGATGGCAAACCAACTGAGCCAAACATACTTGTAAAAGCTTCTTGTACGTATGGAATTGATGCTTTAATCAAAGTAACGATTGCACCAGGTATCGCTTTGACAATATTCATCACCATCGGGATAAAGTTTCCAACAAAGAAAGTTGACGTTGTTTCTGCTAATTGATTTAAAGATGGTTGAATATCTTGACCAAGAGCCATTTTACCAAGGACGTTAGACGCTGCGGCTTTCATTGCTGCAAATGATCCGCTGAAGGTTTCAGAGGCTTCTTTTGCGGTTGTGCCTGTAATGTCTAAGTTCTCTTGTATAGCATGGATCGCGTTGTATACGTCACTTAAATTATTGATGTCATACTTAACACCTGTGAGCTTTTCGGCATCGGCAAGTAGCCGCTTCATTTCTTCTTGGGTTCCGCCGTAACCTAGTTTCAAGTTATCTAACATGGTATAGTTCTGTTTTGCGAACCCCTGATAGGCGTTTTGAATGTCGCCCATGTTGGTACCCATCTTATTGGCATTATCTGACATGTCGATCATGGCCATGTTTGCAACATCGGCTGCTTTCTCGGTGTCGCCCCCTACTGACTGTAGCAAACTAGCACTAAAACTTGTCACGTTTTCCATGTAATCATTGGCAGACAAGCCAGAAGTCCTGTACGCTTCATCCGCATATTTTTTTACTTTATCCGCACTACCTTTAAACAGTGTTTCGATACCGCCAAGGGATTGTTGAAGATTAGCACCTTCAGTTAGAGCCGCACCGATTGATTTTCCGATTGCTGCAGTAGCAATCACACCTTTTACAACCGTAACCAATCTACTAGCCAGATTATTCCCAGCACTGGTACCAGCTGCAGAGGCTTCTGGGTCTAATTGATTTCTGATTGCTCCGCTGATTCCTTTTGCAGATGGCACAATCTGAACATAAGCCTGACCTAAATCCGTTGCCATTAATCTCCACCTCCGCTCCCTGCTTGTTTAAGTAACTCTTTTCTTCTTTCTTCGAAATCCTCGCCTGAATTGAATACGACTGTTTCTCTTTGTTTCGTTTTGTTTTGATTGAATGCATCCAAGATCATTGGCGGACGATTTCTCCCTTTCTGACCATCTTTTGTCTTGGTCCATAAAAGGACACTGATTTTGTCAGACAAGCCAGCCAAAAGTAGGGTTTCCATTGGAATGATTTGATTACTCATTCGCATTTTGATTCTTGAATTTTCACTTAAACCATAAGAAAAGACAGCTACCTTCAATAGAGGTAACTGCCTGAAGTCGTATATTTGATAAGTCTCGGCTAGATCACAAATCAATGCATCTTCATCGAGCTTGATCATTCTAGCAAGGGTAATTATTTTTTTAATTCAGCCTGCTTTTGCAGAATTTCTGTAATTTCCGCTTCCATCAAATCACTAGGAACAAAACCATCCTTTGTCCGCAAGTGATCCTTTAATTTTTTGGTTTGTTCATTGCCTAGCATCAGTTTGACAACTTTTCCCATTAAAAGTGGATTATCTTCTAGATCGCCAAGTGTTTCCGCTAATTCATAGTTATTTAGACGGTCTTTTGAAATGTTGTAATCAAAACCTGATTTCGTGGTTCCTTTCAAATTGTCCTTTTTGGCCATTAATCGCCGCCTCCTTCACTTGTAGGTTTTTGGATGTATTCATAGTGAGTGTTTTCGTCTGTATCTGGAAGAGCTGCAATCGTTGTTTCATATCCGCTCGCTTCGTCATCTTTATAGACGATTTCGCCAACTTCGGAAACTTTGCCGATCGGAATAACAATCCGTTTCAAAATGCCGCCTTTCAGAACCATTTCAACAACTAAGCAATGTTCTTCCATAGGTGTGGAATTCGCTTTGATTGTGATTCCAGTGTCCAATGTTCCACTGACATTTTTTTCACCGTAAACCTCTTTTAATACATCAGGATTCAAAGCCTCAATCAATGTATAAGAAAAAGTGTCTGCTTTTTCGGTTTGCACGTTGTCAACGACATCGCCGCCCCAGGCCTTAATATTGTCTGTTTCTGGTGAGTTTGAGTTGGTCATTCCATCCTCTGAAATATAGCCCAAACTTTTAAAAGCAGCGCCTAATGCTGTTGTTGCATCTGTTGGCAATGTTGTTCCTAATGGCGCTGAATAAACAGCACCGCCGACTTTTGGCTTTGCTGTTGTCACGTATTTTACATCTGACATATGTTTACCTCCTAGTAATGATTAATGTCGAATACCGCTTGATAACGGTATTCTTTCGTTTCTGTATCCGTAAAGTTGTAGTCACTGTTGAGCTTAATCTTACTGATAGAATCAAGTGTGATCATTGATTCAACAGCAGCTTTTAATTTTTCGTTCAACGCTGCTGCCTCGTACAAAGAAGGAGCATAGCTTTGAAAAGCAAAAGTAGCAGACGGCAGATAGTTGTTGCTTCCACCGCTAGTTTTTTCAAAGAGAACATACTTTTCTGGCGGTTTTTCTGGACGCTCTAAAAAAGACGGTACAGATAAATGACCGTCAAGAAATTCTTTTATTACAATCTCGATCACTTACCGCACCGCCTTCAAAAGTGTATTGTTTTTCTTATTGTCTCGTTTGGCTTTGTAAGAATCTGCGTAAACCATCGCATTCGCCCGTGTCTTTCCGACATAAACATCCTGAGCATATCCTTCGCCTGCACGATTTTTAATCGCTGTTGCCTTCTCTTCTAAAACGCCCTGCATTTCGGCAGATTTTAGCAATTGGCCAACACCATCATAATTCAGCTTGAATTTCATTTTAGCCATAACGTTCCACCATCACTTTCTTATTCCAATCAAGCGGGATTAAGTCCTCAATCCCTTCAGTTGGAAAACCGACAGTTCGCCAACGTTTACAAAAGAATTTCACTTCTTTATTTTCCCAATCGTGAGAGTCGCTTTTTGGAATAGCTAACGTGTACACGGCTTTCTTTCCTGTCAAATTCATTTGATTTACGACATCATCAGTGGATGTCGGTTGAATCAAGACATTTTCAACTTCAATATCCTTATCTTCATAAATGGGTTTATCAAATGGGTCTCTTCCAATCTCTACTTTATCAACAAGGATAATTGTTATGCCTTTCAATTTGACCATAAGGTTCAATCACTCCCATTCTTTGACGGCGTAAGCCTAAACGTTTAAGCTCTGTATCTTTGATGAACAAGCCTCCGCCTGGAACAAGATAGGAGCCTGAAACGCTGTAGCCCATTGCGCCCTCTGAGAACTGCGTCATTGGCTCCTGATCAGTTGAGGTCATAAGTGTACGAGCAACCACATCGACCACTACAGACTTAACGACAGTCGCGTAAGATGGACGTTCCTTTATCATCGCGTCTAGGTCTTTGCCGACTTTGTGTGCTTCCTCTCTCAACGAATCAGAAACGACCTCAAGTAAGGACTCTGCGCGATCCACTTCATCCATCTTAAGAGTGCGCCATAAGTTACTTAAATCAGTAATCGTTGCGAATGGTTGCATTTAATCACTCCCCTTGCATCATCAAATCATACAGTTCTTGTTTTTTAGCACGAGGATCATACTTGATTTTCATTGCATCTAGTTCCTGCATAATATCTTTTTTAGTGACATCTGCTAAATCATCAGATACAGCGTTTGCCGCATCTTCTTGTTCAGGTTCATTGTCTGGTGTTGTTTCTTCAATTTCTTGAGTATCATTAACCTGTTCTTGTTCTTCATCAATTAACTTCCAGTTTCCGCCGCTAACAACACAAGGCGTGGAAATGACCACGCCTGTTCTAGTATTTTTGTAATTCATGCTATTCGCCACCTCCGGTAGTTTTAACAATACGAGCAAAGCTGTTAGCGTCCATGATGCCCCATCCTAAGAATGTTTCAGAACGTAGATAAACTTGATTGTATCCTTTCAAGTCATTACCTGAGTTGTCTGGATCACCATATTCGATAACTTCTAATGGAATCTCTTTCGCAAAGCCCCATTGGAAGTAATTTGCGAAATCTCCAATGATGGCCACGTCATTAGAACCACCTGACACCGTATTATTAATATCAGCTTTTAGACCATTGATAGAACCTGGATTAGCTCCCCAAGCAAGTTCAGGAAACAAGCGAATATTTGTGTCTCCACCTGTGCGCATTGCTGCTAATGCTGCCGAAAATTGTGTATCTGCCGCTAGACCAGTCACAATGCCTTCTTCACCTTGAATCAATGCGACAGCCGCTTCGATGTTTGCATCTGGATCAGTTGGAGAAAAAGTAACTGTTTGAGTTACCTTGCTGTCGAAATGTTTGTCGCCAATGACTGTAGACGCTGCACCAGTACGTGGGTTAATCCCGTGAAAAGCCATTAAATCAATACCACGAGCAAGCTTTTTGGCATATCCTTCGTTAAATCCTTTGATCACGTCAATTTTCTTTTCATCAGACGAGTACATGAACTCGTCAGAAACACGCGCGCCATACTCAACTTTGATAGGCACCATTTTAACTGGCTCTAAAGAAATGCCGCCGTGTGATTTCTTTCCGTTTTCAGCTACAATATCAATTTCAGAATCCATCGTGAAAACAAACTCTGTTTGTCCATCAAATGGAATCGCCTCTTGTTGCGAAAGAATAGCTAATGAGCTTTTGCCTTTTACCTTGTTAATTAAGTCTGTTACTAATTCCGGTTCAAATAAACTACCTCTTGATAATGTTGTCATATTGTTATTCTCCCTCTTTATTTAATCCTTCGATTAATTTTTTATATGGTTCATCTTTTTCGTCACCTAATGGCGGTTCAGTATCTTTTAAAGGTGGTACTGGTTTCTGAGATTTAACAAATCCAGAAAGACGCTCTGCATCAGCTTTCAAACTATCCTCATCCTCACCAACTAAACGGTCGGCAAGATCAAGTGGCAATCCATTTTGAATGGCAATTCGTGTTCTTAAGTTAGCCGTTTCGTAGCTAGTCACTTTTGCATTCAATTCCGCAATTGTTTGATCATATTGTGAAGCAGCATTTTTTGATTCTTCTGCAGCTGTCTTCAATGCACCAACTTCATTTTCTAGTTCCTCATTACGAGTTTTGAGCTGGTCATAATCACCAAATTGCTTTTCCAAGGACTCTTTTTGACGATCTAAGCGCTCCCGAATAATTTGGTCCAACTCTTGCTGCGTTTCAATTACTTTAAAATCTGACATGTTAAACGTCCTTTCTCCTGCTTGCCCGGCAGTTCGGTAATTTTGTGTATTAAAAAAACGACTTCCAAAAAAGTCGCTTAATACCTGATTTGTTGTTTTGATTTAGGCTTCTTATTAACGCAAGCCCAATGCGCTAGAAGCGCGCTATCCATTAGACTTATATCCATATCATCGAATTGCGATTTGTACCCAAATCCACCGCTTGAACCAATATTTCGTTTTTCACAATTGGTTGCAACAGTAGTTAATGAAGGTTGATCATTGTGACAAATGGTTTTCTGGAAAATACCTTGTTCCCATGAAGAGTTTGCATTAATGATTTCTGATACCTTTGGCAAAATTGGACTTTTAAGCCTAAAGTCTTTCATTTCCTTCACTAAGATACTTTGACCGCTTTGACCATCAATCGTTACTGCAGCTACATCAGCATTCTTTAGAAAATTAATGATCCACTGATTACCATTTCTAACTGATTGACAATCGATTGTTTCAACAAACACTTTTCCTGATAAAGTTCGAACAGCTATGCTCATTGCAACATTTGCACCATCATTGCCATACTTGATACCTACAAATAAAGGGCCTTTGAAAACAGGTAAACGACTGACTTTCAAACCTTCCCATTCTGTTGCGGAAATTGCAGACTTTTGATTGTACTTCGGCCAATATCCTAGACGTTGGACGTTATGGTCCAATTCATCTTCTCCCAGTTCTGCTTCAATTTTTCGTTCGTTCAAGTGATAGCCCATTGATGGATTTGAGTTGTACCATGCTTCAACATCATGAATGTCTTTCATTTCATCAACAGACCATTCCGCCCAGCCTGAATACTTTGATTTGCCAAACAGAACCTTATCGCGATAATGAGTAAACACCGTGCCGCTAGAAACAGGTGTCGGCGGCGTTCCACACATTATTGTCATCGGGTTATCACTATCAGATACCGTATATTTTAAGGCGGACTCTTGTTCAGTCGTATACTCTTGCGCTTCATCGACTATGAGTAGATCAAATCCTTCACCAAGACCACCGCTGGAAGTTCTTGTACGAAATTGAATGACGCCGCCGCTTTTATACAGTTCTAATCGCTCTTGCCCTTTTGCCTTAATTGAATTGAAATCCTCGCCCTCAATGTAACCAGAATCTTCAAGAAGTTTTTTCACTTGTTCGAATGAAGAATGAGACGTACTGATTCTATGAGCAGTGTGTAATATGCTGAGTCCTTCTTCTAATGCATCTAACTCGACTATATACACAATTTCTGTTTTACCATTCCTACGAGGTATGGAAAAACCGAACTTTTGATGAATCCATAATCCATCGTTATCTATAGACATCATCGGATTCAGCATATTTCCTTGCCATTCGTAACACTTACGGCCTGTTCGTTGATAACGGTCAATCGCTCGTTGAGACATGGTTTTGTCATATGGCAATATTACCGATTGAGTAGGATGCTGATTACCAAGTCTTACTTTAGTAGTCATATTGATCCCCCTTCAATCATTTGATGCATGATAACCCTATCGCTGGGAAAAACTAAATCCCAAAAGCGAAACCAGCAATATTAATTTGATTGAAGACAGCCGATCGTTTTACTTGAGTGCTGACACCAAAATATTCAAAAGTTAATTCAGCGTCACCGTTTACGATGTTCTGAACATTTTCAAAATATAAGGTTTTTCCTTCAGGTGTCCAAATTACGAGTGTTGTCCCTTCATTCATTTATTTTTTCCTCTTTTCTTCTTTTTCCCTACCTGACCTTCAACAGAAACGGTTATAATCACTTTGTCGTTCATCTTTTCAGGTACGTTGATTTCTTCTAGCGCCTTGGTGATCGCTTCGCTTGCACTTCTACAGGTAACAAACGTAAAATCACGCCATCGCCCCCACGCTTGACTAAATGAGACTTTGAACACAATCACTTTTTCTTGTCCTCCTTCGGTTTATCTGGCAGTCGTTCTCTTGGCAACACAAAAAGCCCGACAATCTGCCTTAAAGTCATCGGGATAGAATACTTATTCTGTTTTGGCATAAAAACCGCTCCTTTTAGGCACAAAAATAGCACCCAACATTTTTCATTGAGTACTACTTAATAGGTCCGATCCTCATAGTCAGCTGGAACCTCTACTGGATCATCATTTTTAATTCTTTCCTCGATAAATGCGATTAGTTTCTTTCCGCCTTCGACTGAAAAATCCCAACCTTCAGATTGAGTCATCTCGATGTATTCATACAACGGAAATGTATTGCCGAAATGTAATTCATACTTTTCTACAGCTGGTTCAATGAGTGCCATTGCTCCGTCTTCTGCACTGAACATTTTATTTCACCTTCCTTAAGATGTCGTCTACCAAATTCTCCCAAATCTTCGCTGCATTTGGAAAAACTTCATTCATAATTTTTGCAGATTCATTGTTTGCTGCTAACTCTGTCATGTGAGCAAAAAACTCTGTTTCAGCTTTCCCGTAGTCTTTCCAATACTTTGACCCGTGGCCAACTCCGAGAGGATAACTCTCAAAGTATCCGGTTGATTCAAGCATATCAGACAACGCCCCATAGGTAGCTAAATCCTCTTTGGCCAACTTTTTATAATCATCTAAAAATGCTTTCTTGTTCTTTTGCCATTGATCATGTATTCGACTGTATTCTCTATCCCAAGCTTCCTTTTCGGCCTTTTTTCTTGGCCTTTTCCCAAGGCTTTCAAGTGTTGGTAGATCACCATTGATAAACTGCCATACATCATTATCTATTGCCTCTTTTAGCGAATAGCTCGGTATTCCAGAAGCATGAGTTGATTTGATTTCGACATCCATCATTTGACCAAGAATTTTCATTCTTTTAGTTTGTCCTGTAGAGTAAGTCGTACTATCCGTTAAAACTTTCGTTCCCAATGTATCGAATGCGTGCCCTAATTCATGGTATACGGTTTGAAACGGCTTTTGATATGAAGAACCAACAAAACTGGCTTTGCTTAATTGAACACTGCTTCCACTTGCGTATGCACGTACATCCTTAATCTTCATGAAGTCTAGTCGATCGGCCATAGTAGCAAACATTTCTTTCACTCTTGGATTATCAAGACTGTCTAAGTGATTAATGAATTGGCTGTAATAATCTTTACCGACCTGCGTTTGCATGTTTGTTTTGTTGAGTGCAGCTCTTGCTCTCTTAGAAAGCTCTTTGTCTTTATCGACACCCGCTTTCTTTCTCAACTCTATTTTATCATCTTTATCAGGCCGTCTCCAAATTTTGGACCAAATATTTTGCCGTCTGCCATCTCCTGGGTCGTATTCAACAGTGCAACGACATCGCTCATGTCGTCTATAAATATCATCGGGAGCACTACGGTAATCGTATGATCCTGCTAGACTTTGACACCATTTACATGCATGACCAGAAACGCGGCGAATGATTTTAGGGCGCAAACCACTTCTTGACTGAAAATCTGCATTCTTTTTTATGGAATCATCGACAATACTTTGACTAAAATTTACTATCGGTTCATCAAGCATCCACTTAATTTTATCGAAATCAGGCTCGCTTGATATTCGATTGATAATCCCATTGATTCGATCCTGATTCATATCAGGGATTTGAGTTTTCAAGTATAACCCTGCGGCTTGATTCAATTGTTTTTGAACATCGCCTGCATAACCGGAAACAAGATCGTAGTTGTTTTTCATCGTTGGTTGAATAATTCGCTCAGCAATGTTGTAGTACATCTTGCCGTCTGGCAATACTTTTTTGGTCAGGTTCTTTGCGTAAATAGAGGCTAATATTTCACCAAGTTCAATTGCAAAACCATTCGCATCTAAATAGGTTGCTTCTTTCTTCTTCAATGCGATTGCAGCATTCTTCAGTTTAGCGCTCTTTTTTGTTCGTTCGTCAAATTGATGTTGAATGGATTCAAGGAGTCCTGGAACAATATCATCCATTGTCATTCGCTCCTTTAATCCCTGTCAGATCACGAATAGTTTCACCGTTGATGTATTCAGGAATTGCCGTGTTTATTTTTTGCACTCCGTCACCAATTAATCCTAGCGTAGACATATCTGCCTCAAATAGCGGCTCCCATTTTGGTTCGGTAGTCATGAACTGACTTCGCATGTATGGGAAATCATCTCTTAAACATGCTGCTAAATATGCCACATTCAAAAAGCCTGATCCAAAACAACGTTGCGCTTTTCTTCCGGCAAGTCTCAAATTCTCGTGACTAGCTTTTATTGCTTCTACACTCGATGGGTTGTCTGAGGCAAACCCTAAATCATCCAATGTTAAACCACTTTCGCCGGCAAATCCAGCTGCAGCAGTTTTAAGTTGCTCGGTGAACGGTGTCATGCTTGATGTTGTGAACTGGCCAAGAGTTGGCTTTTCTCCATCTTCACCTTTTGTGAATTCAAGCATTGCAGAAACCGTTGCTTTCCAACTATCTAACGGCTCTGAATCAGGATCAGTACCAACAACATACTTTTGTGGGAAAGAATAGAACTCAGCCGTCACGTCTGCACGCACCAGTGTTCTTTTTGCATTTCTTTGCCAATACATACCGGCTCGTGTAATTCTTGAACGTCCAAAAGGCCGCACGGCATCCGGTCGATGAATAATCGGAACTAACAACGGATGACCTGTCGGATTATCAAGGGAGAAGTTCTCAACATTCTTATCCGCATAATAAAAGGTTGTTTGATCTCCGGTGAAGTATGCTTCAACTGAAGGTTTGTTGTTTTCATCTCGTTCAAGTACAGCGTACCCTTCCTTAAGCAAGCCTGTAGTTTCATCAATCACACCAGTCGCATTGCTCGCTTCAATAACTTGTAACCGTGGTATTTCGTCCTCTCCGTTTGAAATATAAACAAAAGAACACGATGCTATCAAGGCTGACAACACCGCGCTATCGAAGAATACATCGGGATTATTAGCCCTAAATATTTCATTTACATCAAAATTGTCATTTGCGAACTCACGAAATATTAATCGATCTGCAAGGCTATCAACTGTTTTTGCTGACCACCCCAAAACTGCTTTGTATTGATCCCTTATTTTTTTTGGAATGGTAAATCCAATTTCATATTCCCTATTTTTCATCGAGTAATGTTCATAACGCATATTCACTCGCGAACGGCGCGAACTCAGCTTTTTCTTTAAGTATTCCATTCCTTGCATTCCCATTTAGTCAGCTCCTTGGATGTCGCGCGAGAAAAAATGTACAGTGACTGCGTGAAGGTCGGCTGCCAACCGGTCGGGGGAGGTATCCCCCCTATATTTCTCTTGCGATTACTTCTTTTTTATTTTCCAAAACTTTTATTCTTATTTTTTTGTTGAACTATACAAACCCCAATTAATACTTTGAGGAAGGTTCCTATTACCTATTACCTTCTTTTCCTGCTGATTGTTTTGTTGATTATTAAACATCTTGTCTGACTTCTGCCTGTTGCATGTCCAGTGTGCAAGCTGTAGATTCTCTATCGCTGATGGATGACCACCCTTTGATACTGGAATCACATGGTCAATAACTGGTGACATTGGATCAGGCGACTTCAACTTCTTGTTAACTGGCTTGCCACAGATGCCACAAACGTTTTGAGTCTTGAGTATTCTTTTTTTATTCTTTTCATAAGCAACACGATGTTTACCTTGCTTGTCAGCTCTGAGGGCCACGGGGAGTCTCCTTTCATATGCTGGCGGTGTATTATGTCATGTATTACAGGGGCCGCCACTTAATGTTAATGGATAGACAGGATTCGAACCTGCAAGTCACTCCGCCGAGCCGCCTTACCGTTTGGCTACTATCCTAGAACTAGCTCCAATGTCACTGGTAAGGAATTGAACCTTACAAGTCGTACCTCAGAATGAGATAGGCGTTACCCTTTCCGCCACAGCAACATAAAGACGGCACATGAACTTTAAATGGAAATGAAGTTTTTCAACTCCGTTCCTCATATATTTTTTGATTGTGCCGCCTAAAACAATTGACTGAAGGGGCTGGGTCACCTCCTTCTTTTTTATGAGTTATTGTGAGTAGCTCATAATTTTTAGATCACTCTATATATAAGTCGCGTTTGGGTTACAAGATTTCAAAATAATTTCACTTGAAATCCATAATTAAAATAATCATCTATTTTATCCCTGATTCGCTGTGACATAGACTTAACTGTCCCAAAAGATATTCCCATCTTCTCAGCACATTCTCGCTCTGTCAGCAATGCTTCGTTCCTCAGTTTGAATAATTCCAACTCTCTTGGCGATAGGGTAGAGAGAACCTCTAATAGTTGTTCATGTTGTTCAGTTTTTTCTTTATCTTTCTTGTCATCAGTAGTAACTGATACTCCATAATAGCTAACAGCATGATCGATATTAGCCCATAGTTTCTCTCGCTTTGATTTACATAGTTTTCTAAAATCATCATCACTATATGGTTTCTCGTATCCATGCTCAAGCCAAAAGATTGTATACTCGCAATCTCTGATCATACCTGCAATTCTGCTCTGGTCTTCAATATCAATAGATGTACGAACATCGGTTACTTCATCTAGTCCCTGTTCGTTTTTAACAATTGTAAGTTTCTTCTTTTCGATTGCACGATGGCTCGCACGCAAGTTCTTCAAACTGGTTTTATACTCTAAAATCAACTCTTCATCTCTTTTAAACATAGCCGCCTCCGTGTTATAATTAATTGACTTTTAATTGTTCACGGATGGCATCGAGCAAAGACTTGGTGCTTTTTTGTTTTACATCTGATTCCCAGCAATACTTGCAAAAGTCCAAATCATCAATGCATTATTAAATGCTTCCTGTTTCCCTTGCCCTTGTTTTTCAAGCGCCGTTTGCATTTTTACAATATATTTAGCAAAGTCATCGTAATTAAACATTAGTTTCCTCCTCAATTAGCCCCCAAGCCTTTGCCTGCATCTCATAACGAGCTTTATTGTCGTAAAGGTAAGACAATTCATTTCGTGCTGCCTGTGTTACTTCTGGAATATCCAAATTTAAATCATGTGCACGTTGCAACTCAGATTCAATAACTTCGATACTGTCCTTATGATCTTGGATTATTCCCATAATATTTTTCTTGTTTAACATTTATAAAACCTCCTTGATAGGCTGAATTAGCGTATTATTTACGTTTTATTTTCATTATTTTATTCAT
>ENA-OWZU01000234-OWZU01000234.1-human-gut-metagenome-genome-assembly--contig:-NODE-234-length-19686-cov-25.032907_pt1 | contig 19686 bp, 22 predicted proteins | sample MGYA00249263_ERZ652121 | MGnify/ENA primary metagenome ERZ652121 (study PRJEB26925, sample SAMN05827113) | human gut metagenome | biome: ENVO:2100002; feature: ENVO:00000062; material: ENVO:00002003... | reverse complement strand
GATGACGTCGAGTCTCGTGGGCTCGGAGATGTGTATAAGAGACAGGTATAAATATATATTCGATATTTAATTCCATGAATAGTATAGTCAAGAAAAAAAAGAAGTCAATTTCTTAATCGACTTCTTTATGAATCCACGTCATTAATACTTTAACAATATATGCTTTTTGTTTGGGGCCTAGTGGCTGATTGGGTTTGATCTTATGCCATTTATATAAACATTGTCTGCAACAACAGCCAGTAGCATGTTGAGCAATGAATATAGGGTGTCCTTTAAATGGTGTTTGTTTACCGTCGTTTGGGATATAGGCTGGAGCCAATCTTTTTTCAACAAAATCTATGGCATGTTTTTCAATGGTGTCCATTCCTTTGGCTTGTATATACTCTTTATCTTTTTGTTTCAAATGAAAACTACTCCTAAATTTGGAGTGGGATAAGCGATTAAAAAGTTGTTCAAACCATTCGGATTCTGTCATAGTTTCTCCTTATATATAATAAAAAAAACCAGCTAAGCTGGTTTTATAATCAAGTGGCGCCTGAAACAAGACTCGAACTTGTGACCTGCCGGTTAACAGCCGGATGCTCTACCGACTGAGCTATTCAGGCATTTGCTTTTCACTTGATTGCCTAAATATAATACCAAAAGAACTAGAGTTATGCAAGCACTTTTTTTATTTTTTTAGACAAATTTCAATTCAAAAATAAAAAAACCAGCTAAGCTGGTTTCATAATCAAGTGGCGCCTGAAACAAGACTCGAACTTGTGACCTGCCGGTTAACAGCCGGATGCTCTACCGACTGAGCTATTCAGGCATTTGCTTTTCACTTGACTGCCCGTATATAATACCAAAAGATGTTGTGTTATGCAAGTACTTTTTTTAAAATTGTGATATATTATTTTCTATATGGAGGGATGGACTATGTTAGATGCGATTGTAATGGATATGGATGGAACTTTATTGGATCCAAATAATAAAATTTTACCAGAAACAAAAGAGGCTTTAATTGCTTGTCAAAAGCAGGGGACAAAGCTAGTACTTGCCAGTGGTAGAAGTTATACAAGATTACTTTCATATGCTAAAGAATTAGAGATGGATGTATATGGTGGATATTTGTTAGAGGTAGATGGTATTGCATATTATGATGTTCAAAAGGATGAGCGTCATGTTTTAAAACAGATGTATAAGGAAGATGTTGAGCCTGTCTTTGCATATTTGATGCATAAAAATTGTGAGACAATGGCTGTGTTTAATGATGGATTATTTGATTATATTCCAGATCATATAATGGAAAAGAAAAAAGTATTAAGAAATGCACAAGAATATCCAGAGGATTTTCCTTGGACGGGTGGTCCTTGGTCTTGGCTTGCAGATATGCGTGATGGTTATCCTAAGATTACGTATATTAAGGATCTTAGTGAAATTCAATATCCTGTAAATAAGATTCAGACAATTGAGGATGAAGAGGTAACTACCCAATTGGCTTTGGATATTCAAAATGAATTTAAAGATCAATATGAAGTGTTCCGTACTTGTCCTAGAGAACTTGAAGTATTGCCTAAAGGATATAGTAAGGGAGCTACTTTAGTTCGTATGATGGATATGTTTGGTTGGGATAAGGATAAAGTCTTCACATTTGGTGATGGCGAAAATGATGTGAGTATGTTTGGTGTTGTAACTCATAGTTTTGCGATGGGCCAGGCTATGGATTATGTAAAAGAAAAAGCAGCTCATGTGACCAAGTCCAATGTGGAACAGGGTATTGTGGCTGCTTTAAAGGATTTTAATATTTTGTGATATAGCTAACAACAAGCTTCATTGTGTTTTCTACACCATCATAGTGTGTTCTTTCCATTCCGTGGCTAGCATGAACACCAGGGCCGATCAAGGCTCCTTTGATGTCGTTACCACCGCGTAATGCGGCACTGACATCTGAACCGTATTGTGGGTAGATATCAACGGCATAATTAAGCTTGTTTTCTTTTGATAGTTCAACTAGACGAGTAATCATTTCGTAGTCGTATGGTCCGCTTGAATCTTTAGCACAGATAGAAACGTCTTGTTCAGTACAAGCAAGATCTGTACCGATACATCCCATGTCTACGGCTAATAATTCTTCAACTTCTTCCGGAAGACAACTTGCTCCATGACCCACTTCTTCATATGTACTGAACATAATGACTAAGTCTCTTTGAGGTGTAATGTTATTGTCTTTTAAGTATTTTAGTACGCCCATTAAAGCTGTAGCCGAAATCTTATCGTCTAAGAATCTAGATTTAATGAATCCACTTTCTGTGATTTGTGTTTTTGTATCAATACAAATAAAGTCTCCGTTGCAGATACCCAATTTTTCAACATCTGCTTTTGAGTGTACAACTTCGTCGATACGAACTTCCATCGTGTCGTCTTTTCTTTCTAATGTAGAGGCATCTGGATATACGTGAACGCTTGGTGAACAAGAAAGAATGGTTCCTGTATATACCTTTCCATCACGAGTATAGATTTTACAATATTCTCCGTCTAATGTTGGTAAACATGGTCCTCCGACTTTAGTAATGGCAAGTTTTCCATTGTCTTTGATGGAACGAACCATAAGTCCTAATGTATCTAGGTGAGCACTCAATCCTAATGTGTGTTCAGAATCTTTTCCGTCTACATAGATCAATAAATTTCCTTTTTGGTTACGACCTGTTGTATAGCCTAATTTTTTAGCTTCTTCGTCCATGAAATCGATGGCTCTTTTTGTGTAGCCTGTTGGTGAATCAATATTCAAAATTTGTTTAGCGATGTCACAGACATATTCTTTATCAAATGGTTGCATATTTTAAAACTCCTCCTGTATGTATTATACGCTTTTATACAAATTCTAAACAATGTATTCAACTTTTTTTTCATTTTGTGCTATTGTACAAGAAAAGGAGGCTAATAGTATGGAATTAAATGTAAGAGAAGAAAATTTAAGGAATTTGTTTAAACAGTTTCAAGTGGAACATAATGAGAATTGTAAGACAGTATTTATTGATAATAATGATGAACAATTAGAAAACTATTTAAATGAATCAAATACGGTATATTTACATATGGTGGATTATGAAATAAAACATCTTGACTTGAGTAAAGTAAATACAATATTTGTGAATAAAGAGTATGCGAGTAAATTAGAAAATGGAATTCAGGATGAACAAAGACTTCTAGAATTATTGTTAAATAAATATCCCAATCTTAGAGTTGTATTAATTACCGATAAAAAGGGTGCTTATTATAAAGATAAGGACATGATGATTTACCAGAAAGAATTGGTCTCTAATTTTGATAAAGACTTATTCTTAGTTAAATATATGGCTTCAGAATTAAAGGGAAATTCAGAAATGACATCTCTATATCGAGGTGTAAATCAGTAAGTTGATATTTAACATCATTCTCGTTATAATACAAATACAGAAAAGACTACTAGATACGGTGGTCACTCTGGATTAGGTAGAAGCGCTAATCCCGTTGTGAGTGGGTGGTTAGCGCTTTTTGTTTTCTTCATGAATAATAATGATAACTCGTATGAGTTGTACAATAGCTATTAAAACAATAGTTATATCAATATTAACTTGAATTTGCATACGCCTATTCCTCCATCCCGGGGATCGAAAGTCTCAAGGATTTATCCGGAGGAAACCACCTGCCATATCTAGTAGCAATTTCAATTATAAAGGTCCAATGTGAAAAAGACATTAAACCTCAAAATTTTTTTAAAATACATGTGTAAATCGGTAAGTTGATATTTAACATCATTCTCGTTATAATACAAATACAGAAAAGACTACTAGATACGGTGGTCACTCTGGATTAGGTAGAAGCGCTAATCCCGTTGTGAGTGGGTGGTTAGCGCTTTTTGTTTTCTTCATGAATAATAATGATAACTCGTATGAGTTGTACAATAGCTATTAAAACAATAGTTATATCAATATTAACTTGAATTTGCATACGCCTATTCCTCCATCCCGGGGATCGAAAGTCTCAAGGATTTATCCAGAGGAAACCACCTGCCATATCTAGTAGCAATTTCAATTATAAATACCCAATGTGAAAAAGACATTAACTCTTAAAACTTTTTGAAAAAACTTAAAATTAACCTATGAAGATGTCGAATAATGTCTTTTGTGATGTAAAGTTAAAATATAACTTACACATATAAATTCTGCTTTATATAAAGTGTATGCTGAGAGCATACATTTTTGTTTTTATATTAAATTATATAGGAAACGGCTTACATAAGTGGTATAATTGTACTTAATTAAAGAAAAAATGATTGACATAATGTTTTGATGTTATATAATAATCTACTTTCTTGTCGAAGATAAGATGAGTGGAAAGAGAGAGTTTGATATGATGTTAAATCTAACACAGCATGTTTTAACAATGGAACAACAAAATGAAAATGTTGTTGAACCTTTAGATAAAAAATATATATGTAATTTATTAACATTTGATGAAATACCAAGTGTAGAAAAATTACAAGAAGTTGCAATTGAATTAGCAGAATATGCAAGTGCACAAGGAACTGATTCCGTATTGATTGGAGGTGCAGTTTATTTAATGCCTTATTTAATTTTTGAATTAAATAAAAGAGGTATTGATGCATATTATTCATTCTCAAAGAGGGTTAGTGAAGATTTTGTGCAAGATAGTGATACGGTCATTAAAAGAGTGGTTTTTAGGCATTGTGGCTTTATAAAGGCTACTTTACCAAGAGATTGAGGAGGAGTTTGATATGAATGTATTATTGTTGGCATTAAGTACTGTGTCTAATGGAAAATTAAATTGCTTTTCATATCAGTATGAAGATGAACCGAGTTTTAATGGATATTATCAATTGGAACCAATCCCAAAATTTTTAAATGAAAAATTGGAAAAAGAGAAGCAAGAACATTTAGATTACATAATTACATTAAATACAAAGGAAGTTAATTCTTCGGTTTTAGATACTGTTATTTGCAATAGTAAAAATGGAATCGAATACGAATTTTTTAATATAACAGCCAAAATGTTTTTTGAAAAAATGTTATGTAATGGTCAAAAGGCATTTCAACAAATGCCAAAAATTATATCCATTCCTATTGATGTAGATGATATTATTCCGGGTATTATTCTTGCGATGAACCAATTGAGGGAATTAAAAGATAAAAGTAATGATTTTAATTTATATATAGATATGCATGGAGGACCGCGAAATACTCAAATGACTTTTCAAACAATTCTTTCATTGTTAAAGCATGAATCTATATATCCATCTTCAATTTATACGATTATTATGAATAAATCGAAACCTAATACAATCAAAGATGATACAAAGTATTTTGATTATATAGATTTTGTTAGTGGTATGAATGAATTTTTAAATTTTGGGAAGCCGATTTCAATTAAAAGTTTAAATAATTTAAATGATTTATCACTTCGTGATTTTACTGAAAAAGCAAATCAAATAGCGGATGCACTAACTTTATGTGATATGTCGGCATTTCAAAAGTCGTTGGAAGATATGTCGAATTGGTTAAATAATCGTGAAATCAAACAAGATTCGCTACTTGAATTATTTATAAAGAATATTCGTATGGATTATGGAGTGCTATTAAAAGAAGATCATGATGTTATTGATGAAATTCAATGGTGTTTAACAAAAGGCTATTTACAACAAGCATTAACTTTAATCGAAAGTAAAATGCCAGAAGAATTATTCAAAAAAGGTATATTTAGTTATGACGAAAATCTCATGGTGGAAATAAAAAAGGATTCAGATAAATCAAAAATAAAAATCAAGGATGCAATAGCATGTGCAAAAGCTGCGCAACATCGCGAGTGGGAATCGGATATTAATTATATTTTTATTAAGTGGATCAAGGTTCTAGATATTTTTGATAAAGATGATAATGGTAAACATATTTCATTTGAACTAAATAAGACCCATCAAGAATATTTGGATTTTTATTTACCATTTTGGCCAGATTTTAAAAATAAAATATTTTTAACTGTTTCACGCGGAAAGAGTGTAGCGTTAAAAGTGATGTTGAAAAACGAGATTTATATAAATCAAGATTTACAAGATATGTGCATGAGATTTTTGATTTTGCATTATACATTAAAACAAGAAAGAAATATTGCAAATCATGCAATTGGTGAAAGAAAAACAAATGTATATGATATTAAAGAAGCTATTGCAGGCTATATCGATCTAGCCAGAATTTTATATAGAGCATAAAGGAAAGGGGATGTGTTTATGGAATATAAAGTTTTAGATGTTGCATTTTCAGGGTTAATGCATGATATAGGCAAATTTTATCAAAGAACAAAGATGGTGTCGGATTTAACAGAACGAGAAAAAGTAGTGACACCCATGGCTAAGGCTGGATATTATACTCATTTACATAGTGGTTATACATCTAGGTTTTTTCATGAATATCTAGGAATGGATAATGAATTAGAAATGATCACGAGTTCTCACCATATTGATGATCAAAGACCATTGGCTAAAATTTTGCGTAAAGCAGATCAAATTGCTTCATCAATCGATCGAAAAGATGAAGAAAAGGACTTTGAAGAAAATAACAAGAAAGGTACATTTCAACAAGTTCGATTATCATCTGTTGTGCATGAAGTAGATTTTGGAAAACAGAAGGCTTTGGCAACTTATCCGTTACGACCATTTCATAAGATGGGATATCCAACAGCTGATTTTGAAATGACAGATAAGAATGAGAGTGTAGGAGAGTATTTAAGCCTTTTTCAAACTTTTATCAATGATTTGAAATCTGAGGATTATTTCACTTCAGAAGTAGATAAGTATTGTTTTGATCGTTTGTATGCTTTGATGTATGAATATACAACATTAGTTCCTGCTTCAACTTTTGAGGGAAGTAAAACATATGTAAGCTTGTTTGATCATTCTAAGTTAACGTCTGCAATTGCAAGTTGTTTGTATTTAAATGATACGGAAGATGAAAACTTTATTATGTTTGAATTTGATGTTTCTGGAATACAAAAATTCATTTTTAAAGTAACGGAAGGTAAAGATACAAAACGGGATGTTGCTAAATCGTTAAGAGGTAGATCTTTTTTGGTTTCAGCAATAACTAATATCATTACTTATAGTTATCTTTATGAATTTGGGTTGACTCAAAGTAATATTATTTTTAATACAGGTGGAGGTGCTTTATTGTTGCTTCCAAAGTGTAAAAATTTTGAAGAAAAATTAAATAAAGTAACACAAAAGGTTCAAGAGATTCTGCTTGATAAATTCAGTGTAGATATCAATTATGTATATGCATGGGTTGAATGTGATAGAAAAGAATTAGAAACATTTAAAATTTCTAAAGCAACAAAATTAAAATCGAAATTGGATGAAGAAAAGAATAGAAAGTTTAATAAAGTATTAAATAGTGATTTTTTCTTTAACAAACCAAAGTCAAATTATGTATGTAAGATGTGCGGAACAAATTTTGTAGAAAAAGAAAATGATACATGTGATATCTGTAAGACGATAATTGAAATATCTGATTTCTGCATAAAGCATGATGATTTTTTCTTGGTTTATGATTTCGATCACAGATTAGATAATGAAGTGAGTGATTGCATGAAAATTGATATGGGATATATGGATTTTTATTTGATTTCAAAAGAGGATTATCCACTAATCATAAATAAATATGATTATATTGAATCATTAAATCAATCTCATTTGGGGAATACTCGTTTAATAGCAAACTTAGTACCTAAAAAGAATGATAGAATTATTCCTTTTGAAAATATGGTAATAAATTTAGTGGATACATCTTATGGGGATCCTAAATTAGGAATTTTGAAAATGGATGTGGATAATTTAGGTGCAATATTTGCGTTTGGAATGGAAAAACAAAGGTCGTTATCAAAGTTTTTGACATTAAGTAGGATGATGGAAAACTTTTTTGGACATGAATTGATGAATATTTGTGTTGAGGTTTCAAAAAAGATGAATTCGAATATAAGTCAATTAAGCGATAATGAATCCATGTTTTATATCAATTATGCAGGTGGAGATGATTTGGTGATAATGGGTCCAGCCTCAGGAATTTTAGAATTATCTAAAGTCATTAATGAAAGGTTTAGTGAATACACGTTAAATAAGAATATAACGATTTCTGGTGGTATCACTATTCAATCACCAAGTGCACCGATAAGATTTGGTATTAAAGAAGCAGAGGAATATTTAAATCAATCAAAAACATTGGATGGAAAAAATGGAATTACATTGATACATACATCTTGCAAAATGAATGAGTATGAACAAGTGTTAGAGCAGGTTAATGTTTTCAGAAAGTCTATTACGAATCAAGATATTTCTCGAACAAACTTTTATAATATGATGAAAGTACTGGATGTAGAAAACATGGAAAAATACTATCGCAATATTCCTATTCTTTTATATTCATTAAAGCGAAATGTAAAGAATAAAGATGTACGACAAGATTTAATATCAAAAATAAGTATGGCAAATATGGATTATGACCAATTAAAAAAATTGGTTTTGGAAATGAAGTTAGCTATTATGCAAACTAGGGGGTAATGAACAATGGAACAAAGGAAAAATTATACTGGTTATGGTCAACGTAGCAATAATTATTCAAATCAAAATAGAGAGCAGGAAATACATAAAATAGAAATGCCGCTTCATATTTATTATGCGGATAAATCAAAATTATTCTTGCCAGACGGGAAAGCTTATAAAATCGCATTAAAATTTAAGGGTATTACAACGCATCAATTAAGAAAAATTTTAAACCAAGTAAAGCTATGCATACAGGAACTTGGAAATAAAGATGCTGATTTTAATGATGTAAAAAATCAATTGTTTATGTTGTTGCCTTTGTCTGCATATAATGGCGGAAGGGATCCAAAATTAAAAAAGATTTATCAATTTCTAGTAGAGCATTTAAATCAAAATTCAATTACATGTGAGAAGGATATAGAAGTATTTGATGAATTGTTTACGAGTGTTATTGCATATCATAAATATTTAGGAGGAAAGTAAGATGTTGGAAAGTGTTTATAGATTAGATTTTGAAATTGAGTTATTGACAGGGTTACATATTGGAGGCTCTACAGATACATTTGATATTGGTGGAGCTGATTCAACAGTTATAAAAAATCCATTGACGCATGAACCATATATTCCTGGTAGTTCTATTAAAGGAAAGTTGCGTTCTTTATTGACTCAAAAGTATGGAAAAGTATCAATTGAAAAAAAGAATTCTGAAATCGTACTTGAAAAAGATGAAATACGATGTCTTTTTGAACCTGTTTCAACAAGTGATGATTTGCAGGTTTCAAGATGCATTTTTAGAGATGCATATTTAACAGATGAAAGTAAAGAGGAGCTACAAAAACATCTTGGCTTAGGAACGTTTACTGAAATTAAGGCTGAAAACAGTATTGATTTATTAAAAGGGACAGCAGCTAATCCACGATTCATTGAACGTGTTCCTAGAGGAGCAAAATTTAGTGGAGAGATTGTTTTGCAGATTTATGAAGGTGACGATGCAGAACAATTAAAAGAAGTAGTCAAAGAAGCTTTGAAAATGTTGGAATTAAATTATCTTGGAGGTAGCGGAACTAGAGGATATGGTAGAGTAGAAATTCATTCCCAAGATTTTCAGAAAGTAGAATTCTAAAATGAAAACCTATAAGATTGTATTTACTTGCCAATCTGTAGTGAATGAAATACCAAATTCTCAAACAATTTTTGGAGCAATATGTAATATTTTATTGCAAACAAAAGGAAAAGATGCGCTTGATGAATATATTTCATCATTAAATACAAAGGCGAAGATGGTACATTCATCTATGTTTCTAAATCATACGCTACCTATGATTAAAAAGAATGTTTTTTCTTTAGAGTATATTAATACCTTACTTGGCAGTGTAAAGGCAGAGGATAAATTAAAGGTACTTGAAAGTGCAAAGCGATATAAACAAATTTCATCGATGTCAGAAATGGTTTATAAAAATTATGTAGAAAATAACAGACTAGAAACACTTACTATAGATTTACAAGAAAAGAGTAATGATTTTGAAATCAAAAATGGATTGTTAAAATATTCAAATGAAAAGCTTAATACGGAGATGGATTCAATATTATTAACTCGTAATGGATTTCCTGAAAAGGAAAATGATAAGACTTTGTTCTATTCTAATGCGATTTATTATCCGAAAGGTACTGAATTTTGCATATATGTAAAAACAGAAGAAAATGTGGATTATTTAAAATCTATCTTTAATTATTTTGAATATTTTGGAGTAGGTTCAAGAAGAACGGTTGGAGATAATTCATTTAGATTAGAAAGAATCGAAGAATGGAATCAATCAAGTGATATGGAGAGTAAATTGGTTTTAAGTCGTTATATTCCAAATGATGAAGAAGTGGATTATAGCAATTCGTTTTATAAACTTACTAGTAATGTGTATCGTACTTCTAAGAACTATGCTGGGGGTTATGTAAGTGGTAGATTTATGCATTTGATGGAGGGAAGTTTTATGAGATTTTTAGAAAATAAAGAATATTATGGAAAGGTGTTAGAAACCAGTGTAAATGGTAAGACTGTTTATCATTATGCGATAGGTTTTGTATTGTAGTTTGGATAAAATTACAATTTTAACCCCAGTTCACATCGCAACAGGTAACGATATTGAAATGCCTTGTTACCATGAAGTCAATGATGTCACAGTTAACAGATATAGATTTACAGATATTCTTTCACAACTTCCACCTAAGGTGATGACAGATCCGCGCTTGCTTAATGAATTAAGTTCAAGACAGCCTAGTAAAAAATTGTTATATAGATATATACATCAATATGTTGATTATTCAAAATTAACTCCACTATATAATTTGGAGTATACATATGATGAATCTTTAAGGGAAGCTAGAAATGATGTTTCAGAGCAGATGCATGACTTACATAAACCTTTTATACCTGGTTCTACTATAAAGGGTACGTTATTAAATTCATGGAAATATTATTTATTAAAATTAAACTATGATCAAATTAGGCCTAATATTTATAAACAAATTAAGAATGGTCAAAATAAAAATCTTGATTTTCATGAACTGATGTTTGGAAAATCTTTGGATAAAGATCATGAAAATTTCTATAAAGAATTATATTCTTGCTTACAATGCCAGGATATATATTTTAATGAAATGGAATTATTTTTTGCAGGTAGAGAGGGAAGTAATCGAGATATGAGTGGTTCAATTCCAACTACATATAAAGAATGTATTCCACCACTACAAACTACTAATTTAGTATTGTTTCATTTTGATGAATTTAAATTGAATGTTTTAAAAGACAAATATAAAGAAAAGCCTTATATCACATTGATAAATTCATTTAAGCGTAAAGTTTTCTTTAAAGCATGCAATGCTTTCACAAAAGATATTTTAAATGCAGATACAGATAAAAATTATTTTAACTTTTACGAAAGCTTTGTTGGCATAAATGAGAAGTTAAATGAAATAAAGAAAGAATTAGAAAATCCTAATACTGCGGTTTTACGAGTGGGCAATTCTACAAATTATTTTGCCAAGACAGTTTCTTATTTGATTAAGAATAATGATCCTGGTTTATATAAAGAATGTTTCTGGCAGCACTTTGCTCCAGTGAATAAGGGGAAAACAAAGCCTAATGAGAGAACAATGCCTAAAACACGAATGATTTATTCAAATGGAGAAAAAGATTATTTGCCTGGATTTATTAAAATTCAATATGATTAAAAAAGTTGAAGTTTTGATTTCTTTTCCAATGGGAGCCAAATTTAGAGAAAACTTAGATTTATCGATATACAGAAAATTGATGAATTTTATTTATGATCTATCCTGTTTCAATTCTATGACTAAGTGTAATGAGTGCAGTCAATGTAGAGAATGCAGGTATTACTTAATGACAGGTGAAAATTTTAGATTTTATCCAGGTATACTTGTTAAAAGTGATATTTTTGGTAAGTCCCATTTTGGAAAAAATGAACAAAAAAGATTTGAATTTTATTTTATTGGAAACAATAAATCTTATTCGGATTATGTAGATTTATTGTTTTCCAATTTGAATCAAAGTTTGTTTGGTAATTTCTTTTATTTAATCAAAATTACGAAAACGGATTTGAATTCAAAAAATATGAATTGCGATAAATTATTATTTTCAACTCCATTAGAAAACAAGAATGTTTCTGAGGTTTATAATAAAATGGTTGCTTATTATAATGAGCATTATGAGACAGCTTATGAATTTTCTTCAAGTGATTTGCAGTTAGAAAATTGTCGGTATGTAGAAGGTGTTTCTGCTTTTATGAAAACTAAGAAGATCTATCCTAAGGGATTTATTGGAAGTGTAAATAAATCGTTTATTCTAAATTCTGATTTTTTAAAAATTGGTGTTGGCAAATATAATTGTATAGGTGGTGGACAAATTGAGATTACAACTAACGTTTAAATGCAATGATTTAAAAGTACCTTTTAATTACCAACATATGATTCAAGGATTAATATATTGTGCTTTTGATAAAGAAGGTAAAGGTGATTTTTTTCATAACCAAGGATATCGATTTGAAAAGAAAGTCTTTAAAATGTTTGTCTTCAGTAATCTATTCGGAAAGTATAAAATAAACGATAGATTTATGGTTTTTGAAGATTCAATTACTTTTTATGTTTCCAGTTATTCTGAAGAATTCTTAAAAGAAATTTATGATTTTTATACAAGTAATGAAAAGGTTGTTTTGAATAATCAATTCATTCAATTGGTGTCTATAAAATTTATGAATTTAGAATATTTTACTGGAGAAAAACAAATTGTAATTCATACACTTTCTCCAATTGTTACTTATACTACAACGGATCATTATGTTGAATACTTTAAGCCGAGTGATGCAGAGTTTAATACTCTTTGTATGAATAATTTACTAGATAAATGTCATGCATTAGATATAAAACAAGACGATATTTCTTTTAATGTGGAAAAAGTCTTATATGAGAAAAAAAGATTAGTTAAATTTAAAAATACATTTTACGTTGGATACCTGAGTGAAATGATAGTAAAAACTAATTTTGAAACATTAAGTTTATTGTATGATACTGGGATTTCAGCTAAAGGTCCAGCCGGTTTTGGGATGATAGAAGTGAAAGAAAGTGAAAAAAGTAGTTTATCTGTATAAAAGTGGAAACTTAAAAAGAAATGACAATTCACTTGTATTGGAGAGTAAAGATAAAGATGATATATTCCAATAGAGCAAGTAGATATGATTATTTGTTTTTCAGAAGTTAGTTTAAATAAAAGAGTATTAGCTCTATTAAACAAGTATGAAGTATCGATATTATTTTATAATTTTTATGGAAATTATATAGGAAGATATGCTCCTAAAGATTATAAAGATGGTCGTGTTTTAGTAAACCAAGTAAATAAATATAGGGACGAATCACAAAGATTATATATTTCAAAGTCTATTCTAAAAGCTTCAATCAAAAATATGTTATCTGTTTTAAAGTATTATAGAAAAAAAGGAAAAAATTTGGATGAATTAATAAGAAAACTTGAAGATTTGGTGGGAATGGCATCCGATATAGAAACTATGAATGAATTGATGTTGATAGAGGCAAATGCAAAACAGACATATTATAAAATGTTTGATGTTGTTCTAGAAAATGAAGCGTTTAAGTTTCAAAAGCGAACAAAAAATCCACCACAAAATGAAGTGAATGCTATGCTTAGCTATGGATATGCATTACTATACGGAATTATTTTATCGATTCTTGATCGTAGTAGTTTGTTTCCACAAATTAGTTTTATACATAGTTTAAGTAAAAATTCGGATTCATTACAATATGATCTAGCGGATATCTTTAAACCAGTGTATGTAGATAGAATAGTTTTACGATTGATTCGTAAAAAGCAGATGAAGCAATCTTATTTTGAATATAAACCAGATGGAAGATGTTATTTAAATATAGAAGGAACAAAGGTATTTATTGAAGAATTCAATACTTTATTACAATCCACAATCGTATATTCAAAGCGAAATTATAGTTATCGCTCTATATTATCAAAAGAAGTACACCGGTTATCTGAATACATTAAAGATAATTCTAATACACTTGATTTTTTTGCAATGAAATGGTGAGATTATGTACGTTATATGTGTGTATGATGTTAACGAAAAAACATGTGTTAAAGTAATGAAAATTTTAAGAAGATACCTGTTTCATATACAGAAATCTGTTTTTGAAGGAACTTTAACACCTAAACAATTTAATACTTTGAAAGAAGAATTGCATAAAGTCACAAGTGATGAGGATTCAGTATTATTTTATTTTTCATATAATGAAAAACAAATATATAAAGAAGGATTGAATCCAGTGAATGAATCTTTAAATATTTTAATTGATAGATAATTCGACCAACGACATATCTTTCAACCAAAAAAGGCCATATTTCCATTTAAAAAATAGAGGTGGTCGAAAAAAAATCGACATATTTTACTAATGATTACTGAATTTTTAAGCGTTTATAGCCGTTTTTGTAGTAATATACTACGTATATGGCAAAAATTTGCTGTTGAATATTGTTCTTATAAAGGATTAACGCGTTGTAGCTTAATGAAGCATATACCTTTAGTAATTGTTGAATATTGTTCTTATAAAGGATTAACGCCAATACACTGTCATATGTATTTTGAATGTACTCTTTATATTTGTTGAATATTGTTCTTATAAAGGATTAACGCTAATACAGTGTTCGAACCTTTTGAATCAAAGATTCCAGTTGAATATTGTTCTTATAAAGGATTAACGCCTGATAAAGTTTACAACTAGAATACGCATAACTTCAGTTGAATATTGTTCTTATAAAGGATTAACGCTTATTATTGAAGATTGCTGATACTTCACGAGTCTTGTTTGGTTGAATATTGTTCTTATAAAGGATTAACGCTTTCCCATGTTGGAAATACTGTACCGAATACTTCTGTGTTGAATATTGTTCTTATAAAGGATTAACGCGGATATGTTTCTTGGTTCGTGATAACATTGTATGAATGCATAGTTGAATATTGTTCTTATAAAGGATTAACGCTTTATGACAATTTTTTAAGAAGGTATTGAGATATCTGTTGAATATTGTTCTTATAAAGGATTAACGCCTTTAATAAATGGGTTCAAACCTTGTGATTTACACAGTTGAATATTGTTCTTATAAAGGATTAACGCTTGTGGTTATTGATTTTTAAACCGTTGATCTTGTAAGTTGAATATTGTTCTTATAAAGGATTAACGCGCGATATACGCATCTTTTTGCGCCTGTGTTAATTTGTTGGATATTGTTCTTATAAAGGATTAACGCGGATTGCGTACCAGTTTAGAAATTGCCTTTTGCAGTTCTGTTGAATATTGTTCTTATAAAGGATTAACGCTGAGTTAACAAACAAAGTAGCAACATGCTTGTATTTACGAGTTGAATATTGTTCTTATAAAGGATTAACGCCAGAACAACTCTCTGTCAATCCATTCAATTCTTCTTTTGCTGAATATTGTTCTTATAAAGGATTAACGCTTCACTACCATGTGAAAGTGTGCTGTACTGCAAGTTGAATATTGTTCTTATAAAGGATTAACGCCTTGATTTTCGGATGAAGTTACTTATCAACTTTGTTTTATTGAATATTGTTCTTATAAAGGATTAACGTGCTAAACGCTCATCATATTCCATAGCCGTATACATTGTTGATTATTGTTCTTATAAAGGATTTGAATTCTGTTTAAACAAAAAAATGAGTATTCCACAAAATGAGTATTCCACGCATTCAGAGCCACACCGTCCAGCACTGAGAGCCACCCATTCCATTAATCAGAGTCGCTTATACACCTTCAGTTGTCAGATGTATTTGTAGAATATACAGTTCTACAGATCTTGCAAATTGGAGGTGTTTTTTTATGCGAGATTTAAGACGAATTCTTGAACTTAGGTTTGAGAATCATTCTCAGCGTGAAATCGCTAGAATGCTGAAAGTATCACGAAATACAGTTCGTGATGTATTTGATGCAGCTGATGCTGCAGGTGTCTATTGGAACACTGCTTACAATTTAAGTGAATCTCAAATCAATGAACTTCTTTTTCCATCAAATGGAATAGATGTTTCTTATGAACAGTCTGAGTATGCATATGTGCATAAGGAGTTTTTGAAGGTTGGAGTCAGTTTTAAAATGCTTTGGAAAGAATATGTGGATCAATGTAAAAGTACGCATAAGGTATTTCTAAAGCACACCCATCAGTGAATGTGAACGAAACGATTTATTTGAAGTGATACGATCAAGAATAAATAAAAAATAACCATCTACTGCAGTCAATGGGCCCTGAAGGATGGCTAGGCAAATTAGGCGATAGGCCACTCGATGATGCCATTCTAGTTCGCATTAGAAACTCATCTTATACAATTCTTTTAAAAGGCAGATCTCTTCGAGAGGATTATTCAAAAATCAAATAATAAAAATGAGAGCCATTTCATTAATCTGAAGTGGCTCTCTTCGTGGATTTAGTGGCTCTGAGCATTGGATTGCATGGCTCTGTCCAAATGGATTCGGTGGCTCTATTTTTATGGATTGGGTGGCTCTGCCACCATGGAATACTCAAAAAAAGAAGTATTGCTACTTCTTAGGTGTTATATTAACTACCACATACTCACATATACCCTCTGTTCTTATTGGAAAACCTCAACCAACAAGGCCTGAACTAATGATTTTTGTGTGGTGCTTGAATGTTTCTTTTCCGTAATTACCGGCAAAATCGGATTGTAGGTGGTAAGAATAAGAGAGTGAAAACATTTGTCCGTTATGAGTATGTCCGCTGAGTTGAAGGTCGATATTGTTTTTAATATTTTCTTTTGTTCCTTGGGTTGATGGTCCAGGACGATGTTGTAGGTTTTGCTTGTAAGGTTGTAGTCTTTTGTTTTCTTTCGTTTTTTGTTTGTGTAGTCACTTCTTCCAATAAGGATAATGTTATTTAAATGTACTTCTTGATCATTTAGAATGGTAATGTTGTTTTTTTGTGAATTTTGTTTTGCTTTCGTGATTACCATATACAAAATAAGCAGGGGCTATTTTAGTAAGTCTTCCGAGTTGTTTAAATAGGATTTCCATATCATCTTTGGATGTGGATTCATAGACGAAGTCTTTGCCAAGTAGATAGAAATTTGGTGTTTGTGATTTCTTTTGTTGTTGTGATGTTGTAGGATGTTTTATGGATGGTATACATATTCACAGAACCATAAGTTACGATGGATGTGGATATGATAGCTGAAAGAAGTATGCAGATGATTGGTTTTCTTTTCTTGAATAGGAATAATAATACAAGTAAACAGAATAAGGTATGTATAGCCCACATAGCTTGATACGTACGCATATTCCAACAAATTAATAGTAATGCGATACAGATGGTGTATCGTATTTTTTTGTTGGATTTATTATTTAAAAGATCATTTAGTAACATACATAACCCAATTTCTAGAATGAGGATTCCAATTTGAAAATAGATTATACTATCACTTCCTTTTTGCTTTATCTTACAGCATTGTTAGAAAGATTTCCTGGCTTATGCAGTATAATAAAGTGGGTGAGATTATGTATAAAATAATGATTGTAGAAGATGATGAACTCATCTCAAAAAAGTTAGAATCGTTTCTTGAATCTTGGGATTATTCAGTTTGTCGAGTTACTGATTTTTATAATGTGATGGATGCATTTCATTCCTTTAATCCAGACTTAGTATTAATGGATATAACACTGCCTTATTTAAATGGATATTTATGGACGGAAAAGATACGTGAAGAATCCAAAGTTCCAATTATCTTTATTTCGAGTGCTACAGACAATATGAGTATTGTGATGGCTATCTCTAAGGGTGCGGATGATTTTGTAGTAAAGCCTTTTGATTTAAATGTTTTGGCTGCTAAAATCACGGCAATATTAAGACGTAGCTATGACTTTGTATCCAATCATAATATTCTTGAATATCAAGGTGTACGCTTTAATTTAGATGATAATACGGTATGTTTTCAATCTTCTCAAATGGAACTGAGTAAGAATGAGGCTAAGATCCTACGTTTACTCATGGAAAAGAGGGGAACGATTGTATCTAGAGATCGTTTAATGGAATATTTGTGGAAGACCGATTTTTATGTGGATGAAAATGCATTAAGTGTGAATGTGAATCGTTTGCGTAAAAAGTTAGAGAGTATTGGCATTGTGGATTTTATTCAGACAAAAAAAGGATTGGGATATAAGATATGAAGTTGTTTAGTCATTATTTAAAAGATCGAGCGTTCTTTATCATAATTTATGTTGTGAGTGTATTCGTCTGTTTATGCGTATTTAACCTCTATAATTTAGAACTTGAAGCTTTTACATATGCTTTTATGCTTTTATGTGTTTTGTTGGTGGTTTGTTTCTTGCTTGATTACTACAAATATTATAAGAAACACCAAACATTACTAACACTTCAATCCAATAGTAATGTTTCTTTGTCTTGTGATCTTCAAGATTCTTCATTGATGGGAGAGGATTATCATAAAATCTTAGTGGCTATGAAAGAGTATCATGATGAGTATGTTATTTCTTCAGAAAATAAAATGCATGATCTAGAAGATTATTTTACGATGTGGGTACATCAGGCTAAGCTACCCATTGCCGCTATGAAGTTACTACTTGAAGATGAGGAATTGAGTCGTAGTGAAATTAAGCTGCAACTCTTACGTATGGATCAATATACAGACATGGTTTTAGCCTATCTACGCTTACATAGTACGCATACAGATTTCTTATTTAAAGAATTAGAATTGGATGATTTGATTCGACAATCGATTCGTCGCTTTTCTACAGAATTTATTCGTAAACACATTCAGTTGAGTTTTAAAGAAACCGGGGATGTTATTTTGAGTGATGAAAAGTGGCTTGTGTTTGTGTTGGAACAAATCCTTTCAAATAGTCTTAAATATACAAAAGAAAATGGTTTGATATCTATATATATGAAGTCTAAACATATTTTAGTGATTGAAGATAATGGTATGGGTATTAGTGCAAGTGATCTAAATCGTGTGTTTGAAAAGGGATATACAGGTATGAATGGGCGTAGTGATAAAACAGCTAGTGGTCTAGGTCTATATTTATGTAAGAATATTTTAGATATGTTGAATCATAAAATCAGAATTGAATCTAGTGTAGGTAAGGGCACTCGTGTATTACTAGATCTTACGCATTTTGAAGGAAGAATTGAGTAATCTTACAATCTTGTAAGATGAGTGTTAGCTGAATCGATGGCTGCATTTTTGAATTCTTTGTAGAATTTTGGTGTACATGGAGGTAATGAATATGGCATTATTAGAAGTAAAAAATTTAAAAAAAGTATATACAACAAGATTTACACAGAATCAAGTACAGGCATTGACCAACGTTAATTTTAGTGTGAATAAAGGCGAATATGTAGCTATCATGGGTGAGTCTGGATCTGGTAAGACAACACTATTAAATATCTTGGCCGCTTTAGATAAACCAACAAGTGGACAAGTCTTACTACATGGTAATGGTACTATGTCAAGATTTAAGACAACTTAAATATCTGTTTTTTTAATGTTTAT
>ENA-OWZU01000227-OWZU01000227.1-human-gut-metagenome-genome-assembly--contig:-NODE-227-length-20124-cov-38.179431_pt1 | contig 20124 bp, 20 predicted proteins | sample MGYA00249263_ERZ652121 | MGnify/ENA primary metagenome ERZ652121 (study PRJEB26925, sample SAMN05827113) | human gut metagenome | biome: ENVO:2100002; feature: ENVO:00000062; material: ENVO:00002003... | reverse complement strand
GTGGATCGGGGGAAAAACTGGAGATTACTTCAAAAGTTTACCTATCGATATTCGCTTGGTCGATTATTCATAAAGCAAATGCCTTTTCTAAAGATAAAACATATAAACGTTTATGGATTAATAGTTTAGAAAAAGATGTGATTCGTAGTGGGTTTCAAAATTTAAAATTAGGAATGGACTATTATTCTTTTTATCAAGAAGCACAGACACGACAAATTGCCGATTGGTTAATTGGCATGAATGGAAGTCCATTGTATACCTTGAATTTACAGAAAAAAGGGGTACAAGGGACATTTTCAGTAGGTCGCGTTCAAACACCTACGTTGTATATGATCTATCAACGTCAGGAGGCAATCCAACAATTTAAGAAAGAACCTTTTTTCGAGATAGAAGCTAGTATAAAAGTAAATCAAGGGTCATTTAAGGGCGTTCTAAGCCCTTCACAGCGATTTAAGACTCAAGAGGAACTTTTATCCTTTGTTTCTTCCAAACAGGCTAAAATAGGCAGTCAAGAGGGTAGAATTGTTGATGTGCAAACCAAAGAGAAAAAAACGAGTAGTCCTAGTCTGTTTTCTTTAAGTAGTTTGCAGTCAAAAGTCAATCAGCTGTATAAAGCGACAGCCAGTCAGACGTTAAAAGCTATGCAAGCCTTATATGAAGCTAAATTATTGAGCTATCCAAGAACAGATACGCCATTTATTACGGACAGCGAATTTGCCTATTTAAAAGCAAATTTTGATAAGTATTGTCATTATTTGAATAATCAGCTTGAAATGGTTCAAACAGAGCCTAGAAAGCGTTATGTGGACGGTAGCAAGGTACAGGAACACCATGCTATTATTCCAACAAAACAAGTACCCACTGAAGCAGCATTAGCAAAAATGGACGATTTGCAACGAAAAATTTATGCGTTAGTTGTTAAAACGACCGTTGCCATGTTTCTACCTGATTATTTGTATGAAGAAACGAAGATACAAACCAAAGTAGCCGACTTACTTTTTCAATCAATCGGCAAGACACCAAAGCAAGAAGGGTGGAAAATTCTTTTTAAACAAAACAAAGAAGAAAAAGAGGATGTTCAAACGTTACCCTTGGTTCTTATTGGTGAACATGCCGAAGTTGATGTTAAGAGCGTTGAAAAGGAAACACAACCGCCGAAAGCTTTTACAGAAGGCACCTTATTAACCGCTATGAAAACCGCGAATAAAACGGTTGATGATGAAGAAGCAATCAAGATTTTACAAGAAGTCGAGGGAATTGGAACAGAAGCGACACGGGCGAGCATTATTGAAACTTTGAAACAAAAAGAATATATCCAAGTTAGTAAAAACAATCTTGTTGTGACTGAAAAAGGGAAATTATTGTGTCAGGCAGTTGAAAGTCAGCACTTATTGACGAGTGCTGAAATGACGGCAAAATGGGAAACGTATTTAAAGAAGATTGGGAAAAAAGAGGGGAACCAAGAGACTTTTATTGCCAATATCAAGAAGTTTATCGTACAATTGATCGAACACGTACCAGATGATGTGCAGAAGTTGCATTTGCAAACCTACAAAGCGGAAGGCAAAAAAGAAGATACTAAGCAGACAATCGGTAAATGTCCGAAATGTAGCGGAAATGTGGTGTTGAAAAAGTCATTCTACGGTTGTTCGAATTATCCTGATTGTACATTTACGTTAGCAGGAGAGTTTAGAAAGAAAAAACTAACCAAAACAAATGTAAAAGAGTTACTGAAAGGCAAAGAGACAGTGGTTAAAGGGATTAAAACAAAAGATCAAAAAAAATATAATGCGACAGTAAAATTAGGAGAAAAAGGCTATATTGAGTTTCTTTCTTTCTCAAAATAAGAACGGAAAGTTCAAAAATAGGCTTTTAAGATGTTAATGGCTGCATGTCGTTTAATTGAGGTGGGGAACACATTGGTTGATAAAGTAGTTAAGAGAATTTCGGAAGACTTAGATGCTATTTATGCTATGGGTTATGATGTGTGGGGGGAGGGTAATTCTTACGCTGATTATCTAGAAGGGTGTAGAACATCAAGTAAATATCAAACTGGGACATGGTATGTTTTAATTGTTGACGGTGAGCAGGTGAGTTCATGTATACTCTATCAACTTTCTACTAACGTAATTGGAATTGGTTCACTTGCTACAAAATATGACAAACGAGGACGAGGGTTCGGAACGTTTTTATTAAAAAAAATACTATCTGCCAACATTGGAAGGGTATCTTTTCTTTGGAGTGATATTAATCCTAATTTTTATAAAAAAATCGGTTTTGTGCTTATAGATTCTAAATTACAACCGTACGATGATAGTAAGCTGATGTATTATCCAAGTAATGCGGTGATTGATCATACCAATTTACCAACTTATTTTTAAAAATGCTTATGAATCATGATTTCAATAATCGTTTTTCCATGATTAAGCTGGTGTTCGATTCAAGAGTAATCGGGCTAAATTTTCTAACTAAATTTCAGCTATACTTATTGTTTAATGGAACCGTGGAATTGCTGGTTTATTCGGTGTTAATTTTTGTAAACGAGGTAGATTACTTCGATATTCGTGAGTAAGTCTTGAGATTAAGTATTTCTGATACCAGTTTGGAAACTGTTAACCAAGGGACACTCTATCTCACGGATAGTATCAAAATAAGTATATCCATATTTTAAATATAATTGAATTGTTTTTAGTCGTTCTTCTCAAGGAAACACACGGGCATTCCTCCTGAGTTTATTTTTTAGTTCAGGAGGAATGCCTATTAGAATTATTTAGGATATACTATACTATTTTAATTTAATATAAACATCACTTTCATAACCACCAATGTCTAATAATAATTGTTTAGCAGAGGTAGGTGCTTGTATTCCTATCCAACCTTCTTTTTGTGATCCAACTACCATAGCACCGTCTATTCCATTATAATAATTGCTGGAATGTATATCGATGATATTATTATTGGCCTGTACTCCATCAACTAAAAGTTTAACCATATTTAAGGCGTCCATCTGAAAAGTTTGATCTTTATTTTTAGCATCTTCTACGGAAACACTTAGTTTAATAGCATAGTAAGTCTCGTCACTTTTAAGTTCAGTATCTCCATAAAATAAAGGTGTAAAATTTTCTAACTGACTACTATCCTTAAATTCTAGAACTTTAAAGTTTACATCAAATCCTCCGTTAAAAGCATCTAAATCTTTTATCGTAAATGACTCTCCTATGTTAAATGGGTTTGACAATGTCCCTTTTTCACGTTCCTGTGTCTCAGTTGTTTCTTGTTTTACTGATTGCGTTTGGATTGTGCTTTCTTGTGCTGCAATTTTTGGAGTTTTACTATCATTGTTATTAGGATATATAAATATTTTACTAAAAGTTAACGTAATGATTGTCCCAACTAACACTCCTCCTAAAAAAACTTTCCAACTAAACCTAACATTTTTCATAAATTTCCCCCCAAAAAAATATGTATATAAATATATATTCTCAAAAAAACTTTCTATTTTTCTGTTTAGTAGCTTATATTGTGAACCCCCAATTTTAGACATTTTTATTTTAAGTAAGCTACTAATTATCATAAATAGTATAAAATATAAAAAATACCCGATTCGGCTAAAATCGGGCAAGTAATTCAAAAAAAGATTTTTTTAAATCTCCGTATTGATTATAAAACGGTTTCCTATAAAAAACAAGCACTAAAATAACGGTAAATATTAAAAAGAAATCATCGTAGATAGATTCGTTTCAAAATCGTCAGATAAAGAAGAATACACGATTAAAGAAGTTAGGGAAAAGGAATGAAATAGCTTAAAAAACCATAGTTTATCTATCGTTAAATAAAACTATTTCTTCATTGTTAAAAATTACCGAGAAAGAAATTCCAGAAATTAACATACTAAAAAATGAAAAAAGAGATTAGTTACCTAAAACAGTAACTAATCTTTTTTTTTTACAAAAACATTCCTTCATTTTTAAAAGCTGATCGAAAAATAACGTAAACAGCAGCAATCTTTCTTTTTTCAGTTGGCGCATTTTGCAGTCTGTAACGTGTCAATTCCTGTTTGTTACCTTAACAGATTCAGTCGAAAACAAAAGGGTATATAAACGAGCAAGCTCGCCCTTGTGTTTTCTTGGTGTCCCTGTTGCATTCTCGTCACAGCAAACGACACGAACACACTGGCAAAAATACAACAAGACGAAAAAAGAAAGGAGCATAGACTGTAATTTATTTCTAGCTTTTAAAACATGAGGAAAACAGCTTCACTTCCTCAAACGCCTATCAAAAATGGTTGTCAAAAAGCAAAAAAAAAGAAAAGAGGAACAGAAAATGACTTATATAAAAAATGTTGAAACGTTGGAAGAATTGAAAAAAGTCTACAAAAAGTTAGCTTTGAAGTTACACCCCGATTGTGGCGGTTCAGATGAACAAATGGCACAGCTTAATAATGAATATGATGAATTGTTTAGCAGATTGAAGAACACCCACAAAAACAAAGACGGGGAAACATACACAAAAGAAACGGCTGAAACACCTGAACAATTCAAAGCAATCTTGCATCAATTGTTTTCCCTTAAAATGGACGGTGTGATAATTGAAATAGTTGGTACATTCATTTGGTTAACGGGAAATACAAAGCCTTATAAAAATGAAATAAAGGCCTTAAAATTTAGATATTCCCCCAAAAAATATGCTAGGTATAAAGCCCCTAGTTATTACAAAAAACGTAGTAAAAAAAATTATGATATGAATACAATTCGGGGCATGTATGGCAGTCAAAAAATGAAATCAGAAAAAGAGGAAAGGGCTGAAAAGACATACTTAGAGGGCTAATAGCCTTCTAAGTATGTCGAAAAAAATGGCCCTCATGATGGAAAATAACAATACAAAAGTCCAAACAGTTGGTTTTCGATATAAAAAAAAGGAAGATCACTCTTCCTTTTTTTTGAATTTATTCGGTTTATTTGCTTTGACATACGCAGAAAAAATTTTCAAAAGTTCTTCTGTTTCTTCAACCGAAAGTGTGCCAATATCAAAATATTTTTCCAATAAAGCCCCTTTTTCTATTAATCGTTTGGTTCGTTTTTTGCGTTGGAGATTTTGCTCGCTATTCGCTCGCAAGAGTTTCTTTTGAATCTTCAGTTTTTCAATTTTATTCGTAAGCTCTTTCAATTCGTTGTTTGCCATAACTAGTTCCGTAGTTCAGAAAAGGCTTCGCTATTACCTTGTAATATCTGTTCCAATTCTTCATAAAACAATTCTTTCTTTTCTTCAATAACTTCCAATGAAATCTCTTGCTTTGAAAGAATAGAAAGAACAAATTCACCAATGTCTACTTTTGATTTCAAAATCAGTTCTTCTTTTTTCTTTTGTAGTTCTTTGATTTGTAGATCAATATCAGAAACCGTTTTTTTCTTTCGTTTCTTTGCCGGTGTTTTAGATAGGATCTGCTCATTTTCTGTCGTAGTGTCTTTCAAGTCCATATGCGTTCTCCTCCTAAGCTTATTTGTCCTTTTATCTTAGTATAGATTATTTAGCAATTCAATTCATACAACTTCAAAAATGTCAGAACAAACATTTTTACTTTCAATTGTATCGATGGTACCATTAATGTATAGGATATCCCGGAGCATGTTTTTACTAAGGGCGCACTTATACCCACCAACTTACGTTTGTGGTTAATGTGCTATAAAACGTAACATTCGTTTCGTTTTATCGTCAGGCGTGTTGGTTAAAATTCGCTGCGCTCATGTTTGAAAAAAGAGAGGTGATAAAAAGTGGCAATCTTTCATTTATCGATGACCATTGCAAAAAGAGCAGGTGGAAAAAGAAGTTTAATTGCAATGGCTGCTTATCGAAGTGGTGAAAAATTGTATAGTGAATTGTATGAAAAAACCAGTCTCTATAATCATCGACTCGTAAAACCAGAAACGTTTATTCTAAAGCCTGACTATGTACCAAATGAATTTTTAGATAGGCAGACGCTATGGAATAAAATGGAGCTAGCAGAAAAGAGTCCAAATGCTCAGCTCTGTCGAGAATTAAATGTTGCATTGCCGATTGAGTTAGCGAATGTAGACCAAAAATTGTTACTAGAAGATTTTGTGAAAGACAATTTTGTCACTGAAGGAATGATTGCAGATGTGGCCATTCATAGAGAGGATGAAAATAATCCTCATGCACACATTATGTTAACCATGCGAGAGGTAGATAGTAAAGGAAATGTTCAAAATAAAAGAAAAAGAATACCTAAACTAGATGAAAATGGCAATCAGATTTTTAACGAAAAAGGACAACGAATGACCGTTTCAATCAAAAAAAATAATTGGAATAGAAAATCTTTTGTTTCTGAAATTCGTAAAGACTGGGCAGACAAAGTGAACCAGTTTTTAAACGATCGGCAGATTGATCAACAAATTACTGAAAAATCTCATGCCGAAATAGGGAAAAAAGAATTGCCAACCATTCATGAGGGATTTTATACGAGAAAGCTGGAAGAAAAAGGAATCGTTAGTGAATTAAGAAAAAAAAATTTAGAGATACGAAGTTACAATGACGCATTAGATGAATTAGAAAATCTAGAAAGAAAAAGGGATGTCTTAGAAGAAGACAAAAATTTTCAGGTAACGTTTGAAAAAACATTTTCTCCATTGGAAAAAAAAGAATTGAGTCATCTTTCTAAAGAATTAAAATTATTTATCAAGGATGAAACAATTGATAAACGACTAAATGAGATAAAACGATGGGAAAATTCTGTACTTTTTACGAACAGAATGGAACTTCAAAAACAACGGCTACTGTTAAGTAAAATTAGTGACGAACGAGCTATGCTAAAAAAGGCAAATGAAATTCTTGATAAACAATCGGAAAGATTTTTCAAAAAATCTTATCCAAGTTTGAATATTGATAAGTTTTCAACTCATGAAGTTCGAGCAATGGTAAATGAAACCATTTATAGAAAGCAACTCTTAACGAAAGAACAGTTAGCATAAGTTATCTATACTGAACGAATCGTAGAACAAGAAGAAAGTAAGAAGATTTTTAAAGAAAAACCATTCCAAACAAGTCGTTACCTTGATTCGAAGATGAAACAAGTGGAAGAGCACATAGCAAAAGAACTGGATCCTGAAAAGGCCGCGATTTTGTCACTAAAAAAAGAAAAATTAGCAGGGATAAAACAGGGATTAATCGAGTATGTTCAGTTAGAAGTGGAACGGAAATTTGATAAAAATGTGTTAGTCGATACAGTGATTGAAGGAGAACTTTTGCTTGCGAAAGCTGACTATTATCAAACGACCGACTTTTCTACAGTCGAAGGAGTAACACGGTTTACGAGTGAGGAACTGACTAATCTGTTGGAACAGTCAAGAGGCTCCCTTATGAACATTCAAACGGTCAAAATACCTAATGATTGCCAGGGCGTATTTTTCGTACAAGATGCCATGACACACTTGGACGAACTAAGTCCATTAGCAAAACACAACCTGAAACACATTGTGAATCGCAATGATTATTTACCGAACTCTGATAAACTAGAATTAACTAGCCAAATTGATACCAGTGAAAAAGAAGTAGTAAAGAGAGACCTAGATGAATCAACTGGACAAGAAGTCAATGTAAAAATATTCCAATTAGCGAAAACAATCAATCGATTGCTCACTGGGAATCACCCACAAAAGAAACGGAATTTGGAGAAACTGATTAAACAGACAAAAGGGGAGAAGAAACGATCCTTACAAAAGGATCTTCCTTTTAAATAAATGAAAAAAGAAGAGGTGTGGAGAATGAAAAAATGGATAGCAGATTCTAAGTGTAAACTTGAAAGTGCGGTTGTTGCGTTGGGGATGCTAGTAATGACGAATCCAGTAGTTGCAGCTACTGATCCAGCAGCAAAATTGGTTGAAGCAGCGAATACCATAAAAGGGGTACTAACGGCATTAATTGTTGTAGTCGGTGGGATTGCTTGTGCGAAAATTGTGATTAAATACTTGCCCTCTATTGACGATCCTCAAGAAAAAAATATCATGTATAAATCATTAGGAACAGCCTTACTTGTTACAGCACTAGGTGGGGCATTGGTTTGGTTAGTCCCTTGGGCATATGGGTTGCTAGCGTAACAAATGAGTCCTACAGAAAAAAACGAACAAAGAGGGGTTAGAAACATGAACAAAATAGGTAGCAAAACTAGTTATTCTGTTTATTTTATTGTAGCTATTCTTAGTCTAATCGCATTTTTGGTTAGACACAGTACAATTTGGTTAGTTTTATGTTTTGCTTGGCTAAGTATGGGTTTTTCTGTCTTAGCACGGAACAAAAAAAATCATAATTAGGCTATAAGGGAAGTATCTCTAAAAGAGGAGTGAAAGGAGGTTGCTATGAATAGTGACCAAGTAAAGCAAGCCTTGTTAGAACTATTGCACACCGATACCGAAAAAGGACGGACTTGGTTTTTTCCTTCCAATGTATCTGACCGTTACACCGTGATTTTAGGGCTAGATTTGAAGCAGTCTGTACAAGCAATTGGCGCAGCATGTGTCAGTGTTGCCTTGGCCATTCTTCTTTTTCGAAGCTCAGCTATCTTTCCGTTAATTTTTTATGTCATCATTGGTTTGGTGTCCTTTGGTGGTGTGTGGGCCTTTTATACGATTAAACCAATCACAGATCGGCCCAATATTTCTATTTCTGATTTTATGAAACAGAGAAACGAATTTGGCAAAAGACAAAAAGTTTATTACAAAAAACCAAAAGAACGAGTGTAAAGAGAGGGGATATCAGTGTTTGATTTTCTAAAAACCAGTTCAAAAAGTAGCGATACGAAGAAAAAGGATCTAGTAAAAGAAATGCTGTATTGGGAAGATACCTCACGTTTTCAAGGTGTATTTAAAGATTTTTTTCTTGTGTATCAACCAGAAAAAAACCAATTTAGTTTGGTCAGTATGCTGAAAGTTGATGGGTTAAATGTGGATACACTGCCAGTTTCAGAGCAAGAAGGGTTGAACGAAGATTTTGGTGTCTTTCTATCGCAAAACGTTTTATATGAGCCACAGATTACATCTAAGAACGTACCCGTAGAAATTGATGAGTTTGTGGAAGCATGGGGTAAATCAGTCGAAAATTATCGAAAAATGCCAGGACACAATGAAGCATTGCTTCAGCTCAAAGCCAGCTACTATTACCACTACAAAAATTTAGCAAGTAACATGGAGACTTCAAAAAAACAACATTTTGTTATCAATTCAGAACCACTTACAAAAGAATCGTATGACAGTTTGGAATTGTCTTACCAAGTATTACGCGACAAAACAAGAACAATCAGATCGGCATTACTAGCCTTTTTAAGTAAGTATGATTGCCAGGTTGAAATTTGCACGATCAGCGAAATGAAAACGGTTTTAATTAGTTAGGAGTGTTGAAATGGAAAAGATACCAAAAGAAAAAATAGTTTTCATACCCGAAGTTGATACAGAGATTGTTTCTGATTTGGCACCCTTTAATTTTACGATCGAACGTGACAAATTATTTATTGATGATTCTTTCGCAGTACCGTATGTCATTACCAAATACAACAATAAACCAAGGGGGAATTGGTTTAATCGTATACGTAAAATGAGCGGGGATATCACCATTTCTCATTATTATACGAAAGCAAATGGGAACGCACTGAATGATTACTACAATCGAACGATTAAGAATAAACAAGCAGAAATCGATCGTTCGCATGATCCACTGACGATTATTCGATTGGAACGTGAAATGAAAATTGCTCAAACACAGTTAGAACAAGCCGTGGACGAAAATACGTCGTACCTTTATTTGTATACCTATGTTTTGATTAAAAGTAAATCAGAAACCAAGTTAAAAAAATTGTGTGAGGATTTTGAAACTCGTTGTATCGCAAGTGGCGTAAAAGCCTTGATTCCGTATACGATGATTGATAAAGCGTATTGGAGTGCCTTACCTTTGCAATCGAATGAAGTACCTGAATATACATATACAATTGCGAACTCAATTAGTGCCAGCAGTATTTTTCCATTTGATGACAATGAGTTGAGTGTATTTACGAAACATATGATGATTGAGGGAATCAATAAAGATACTGAAAATATTGTAAGTATTGATTACACCGACAGAAAACTAGTCGTCAATCGAAACAAATTTGTTTTTGGGTTATCAGGGGGAGGGAAAACCACGTACCTGACGTCAGATTATTTAAAAAAATATGCTTTTTCTGATAACTCGACAGAATTAAAGCACAGGATTGTCTTATTTGATCCTGAAGATGAGCAGACGGAGCGCGTTCGTTCTCTAGGGGGAGAAGTAATCAGTCTTTCATCTATGTCGGATGTCCGTATCAATCCATTTCAGATTTATTCGCGAAATACACCAGATGGAACGTTTAAAGAATCCCTATCCGACTTTGAAGAGGATGAACTCATTGACACTCTGGAAATAAAGCCCAAAGATTTTCAGATGACCGACAGGGAGATTGACAAAGAAATCAGTAAACGACTAAATAGTTTAACACCCTATTTCTTAATGGTGGATCATTCATTAACGGATAGCCAATTATCTATTATTAAGCTGGAAGCGAAAAAATGTTATACCACATTATGCGAAAAGAAAAATTTAGCTAAAATGGAAAACACTGACTTTCCAACTTTTTCAGATTTGGAAAAACGTTTGAAAGACTTGGAAAAGATTGATTTTAAGCGCTATCAACGAATAGAAGAGTTTATTTACTCTTTAGAAGATTTTACAGTTGGAAGCCGGACCATTTTTAACGGGCATACAAACATTGACCTAAACAATCCGCTCATTTGCTTTTCTTTGCGAGATTTGCAAACCGAAGAAGGAATCCGAGATTTGGCTTACCTTAACAGCTTTAGTTATCTTTTTGAGGAAATTACTAACAACCCACACATTGTTACGTCTGTTTATGCAGATGAATTTCACTTTTTGTTGAAAAATAAAATTAGTGCAGATTTTTTCTTTCAAGCATACAAACGATTTCGAAAATACAATGCGGACTGCACCGTATCAACCCAACAGATTGATGATGTATTAAAAGCAAGCGACAACATTGGTAAAGCAATTATTGGGAATAGTTTTACCAAAGTCTTCTTTGGCCTTGATGAAGCCGACGCACAAGGCATTTCAAATGAACTGAAGCTGAAGTTAACAAAAAAAGAATTGTCTTTTATCACTTCAAAGCGACAAGGGGAAGCATTGCTTTTTCATGGCACAAAGCGCGCAAAAATAAGGGTCAATTTGACACAAGAAGAAATGCGTTTGCTTAATCCAGATGGATATGAAGACATTTACGGCATTAGTCCGAAAAAAGAAATTAATTGGCTGGTACGCTCGAAAATTCAGTAGAAGGGAGAAGCGAATGAAATACAAAATCTTGCATCATTTGCAATTTTACTATCAAGAGAACGTGATTGTCGTTCAAATAAATGAAAAATATTTGACCAATCGAACCCATATTTTTGATGTAGAAGAAAGTGCCCATTATTTTGTTGATGTCGAGGAAATTTTAACCAAAGATGGGAAGCTAGAAATTGTGTATCATCGACCCACGGGTTACACACCCTTACTTGATTTGAAAGAATATGCTGATTTCTACAAATTAGATATAGTGAATCGATTACTAGAAATGAATGTGCTAGAAAATCAACATACGTATCTAGCTATGCAAAATATCTTACTGAAAGATACACGCGATTTGTTATTCATATACAAAGCAGATCAATTTGGTAGCCTACCCTATGCAAACAAAGAAGAATTGGAACAATGGAAAAATTTTATTTGTAGTTTTTTTGGGAAGTTTACGCTTGAAAAATATGAGAAAAACCGTGTTGAGGTCTTAACAAAGGAAAAAAATTCTTTTTTGAATGAGGTAGAAGGAACAGACAGCTTAGGTGCATTAACAGAGCTAGTAAAAAATCGCCTGACAGAAGAGCAGAAGAATTTCTTTTCCACCAAAGTACAAGAAGAAAGAATAAGCGTCCGGCAGAATCGTAGAAAAAAGACGATACGACTTGCTTTAGTTGTCGGGGCGATTGTGTTGTACATAGGTACGATTTTTGCCATGAAAGCAAAGGAGCGTCAACAAATTGATGCTGTGCAACAAAGCGCAGAAACAGAAATCACCATATTGAATAAGATTATTGATAATGATAGTGCAAGCATCGAAAAAGATATGCAAAAACTCAACTATCCTAAAAAAAAGCAAGTAGACATTTATATTAAGCTAGGTGACTACAAAAAAGCGTATGAACTAGACAAAACAGCGGATCAAAAAATTGTTCAAAGCTTGTACAAACAAGGGGAAACCGAAAAAATAGAACAGTTAGACTTATCAGGAAGCGACTATTTGTCAGACTTCAAGAAAATTTTGACATATGATGATGCAACTGACATCGAATACTTGGTTCAGACGAGTACTGACCCAACCGTTATTGAAGCGATAATCGATCAAGCAGTAAAGAAAAACGATTTGCCAACAGTGAAAACCATTCGCCAAGTCTCATTAACACAAAAGAAACTAGCAATCGATTCAAAACGACAGATCAATATGATTGATTTATTGATTGAAAACAATAATGAAGAATTAGAAAGTATCTATAAGGACAATGCGGTAAATAATGAGTTGAAGAAGAAACAAACAAATGACCTATTAGAAGAAAATAACGCATTGCTTAGTGAAAAGATTGAATTAACAAACGCAGAAAAAGACTAGAAAGGTCGGTGATTGAAAGTATGGAAGTAGCACTCACTCAATTCCTTCTACGTTATCGAAAACCGATAACGAGAGTGATTTTAGGCTTTTTCATTTTTATCATTGTCACCTTCCTTTTGATTTTTACTAACAATCAGACCGCCCCCAGTGGCGAACTAGCAACAGGAAACCACCATCTGAGTGACGCTGTTTTGAGATATAAAAGCACGATAGAAAAGTATGCTAAACAATACGGTGGTACGGAATATGTGCCCTATATTTTAGCCCTGATGCAAGTTGAATCAGGCGGTGAAGGTGGCGATCCCATGCAAGCGAGTGAAAGTTTAGGTCTGGCACCAAATACTATCCAAAATCCTGAAAAAAGTATTCAGCAAGGCGTTAAGTATTTTGTAGCCAATGTAAAAAGCGCTAACAGCAAAGGCGCCGATTTAAAAACCGCGTTGCAATCTTATAACTATGGCAGTGGGTTCGTTGCGTTTGTTGCACAAAATGGTGGCACCTATTCGTTTGACTTAGCAAAACAATTTTCTAGTACGAAATCAGGTGGAAAAAAAGTATCCTATATCAATGCCCTATCTACTGCAATGGGCTATACCTACCGCTATAATTACGGGAACATGTTTTATGTTGCGAAACTGATGGAATATGTGAATGAAAGTACGTCCAGTGTTCAACGTACCAACGCAGGAATTTCATTACAATCTGTTCCTAGCGAATTCAAAAAGCAACTACGTTACCCAGTGTATGATGGGCGTGACTATAATACCAGTGGCAGTTATCCTTTTGGTCAATGTACATGGTATGTCTACAATCGCATGGCTCAACTTGGCAAACCAGTCGATGAGTTTATGGGAAACGGTAGTGAATGGGGAATAAAAGGGAAAATACTCGGCTATTCGGTAACGAACACACCAAAAGTTGGCACAGCCGTTTCTTTTGCCCCGGGTGTATTTGATGCTGATCCAGTTTACGGACATGTTGCCTTTGTCGAAGTTGTCAACGTCGACGGGTCGCTACTTATTTCTGAATGCAATGTGGTTGATCCTGGCAGCGGAACAGTTAGTTACCGAGTCGTACCTTCTTCAATCGCAAAAGCTCTTTTGTATGTTGGGTAATAAAGGGGGACTGTAGATGTTTGACAAAATAAAAGTAAGTTTGTTTGTTTCAACAATTGTTTTACTTGTGGTTACGATAAGCATGATTGTTTTTGGAATCAAAAAAGACGAGCAGATCCGCCAGTTAAAGAGTGAGGTAAAAGCCGTACAGACGGAACTAGCCGACACACAAGCGAATCAAAGCACCGATCAAAGCGAATCAGAAAAGATCATCAAAGCTTTTTACAAGACGGTGTACACCTATGAAAAAAGCCAACAGGAAATTTCTATGACAACCGTTAAAGAATTAGCGACCGACGCAATCTATCAAGAGCTACAAAATGAAATCAATGTGAATCAGGCGTATCGTTCACAGCAAACTATGATTCAAAAATCGTCAGTAAACGAAAGTGACATGAAAATTCTAGCTTATGATAGCAATAGTGGAACACAACAATATTTAGTAACCGTACCGATTTACCAAGTTTTTAACGGCATCAAAAATGATTTTGAACTGAACCAACTCATTCAAATAAAGAACCACCAGATTATCAAAAAAACGACCATTCAATTAGGAGAGGAGGAGTAGCATGGCCAAGAGAAAACAAGAATTCGTGAAAGTAGTTATCCTGGTTGGACTCTATCTACTATTGTTACCAGTAACATTAATCGCGTTTAAATTGCTCCCGTACATTATTGCCAATGATACAACCATTGAGTTGGGCGCTTTTGTTACAGGTATTTTGAAAAATCCCATACCCTCTCTTTTAGAGATTGTTCATTCTACATATAGACTTCCTTTCTTCATTGTACAAATGCTTGTTTTTATCAGTTTGTTTGTGTTTTTACACCCAACCAAACGCCAACCATTTGAGGTTGTTGGAAAAACAAATCCCGTCCATGGATCGGCTTATTGGGGAGAACAAGAGGAACTAGATACTTCTACTAAAGTACAGTTAATTCCTGAAAGTGCAATGAAACAACGGTTAAAAAAATCAATGAGGAGGGCAAGAAATGAGTAGCTTATTAGAAAAGTCAGAAGGCCTAATCTTAGGGAAATTTAAAAATGGCACAGTTGTTGTTCAGCCTGAAGAGAGCAAAATCAGCAATCGAAATGTGTTTCTAGTAGGTGGACCAGGATCGTTTAAAACCCAAAGCTATGTATTACCTAACGTTGTAAACAATTGCCATACGTCCATTGTGGTGACTGATCCAAAAGGCGAAATTTATGAGTTAACCAACGAAATCAAAAAAGCCCAGGGATTCAACACCATTGTTATAAATTTTAAAGATTTTGTACGAAGCTCTCGGTACAATCCATTGCTTTATATACGAAAATCAAATGATACGAATAAGATTGCCAATGTAATCGTGTCTGCAAAGAATGATCCAAAACGGAAAGATTTTTGGTTCAATGCCCAATTAAATTTGTTAAACACGCTAATTAAATACGTGTATTTTGAATATGAACCAAGTGCACGAACGATTGAGGGGATTTTGGATTTTTTAGAAGAGTTTGATCCGCGGTACAACGAAGAAGGCGTATCAGAACTTGATGAACAATTTGAACGATTGCAAGATGGACACGAAGCCAAACGAAGTTATTATTTAGGTTTTCGACAAGCACAAAGTGAAGCCCGACCGAATATTGTGATTAGTTTGCTGACAACGTTACAAGATTTTGTTGATAAGGAAGTATCTGAATTTACTAGTACCAATGATTTTTTCTTTGAGGAACTGGGCACATCAAAAATTTGTTTATACGTTCTCATTTCTCCACTAGATCGAACATGGGACGGTCTAGTCAATCTTTTCTTTCAACAAATGTTTACAGAACTGTATTTCTTAGGGGACAAACACAACGCAAAATTGCCCGTACCCTTAGTTATGTTGCTCGATGAATTTGTCAATTTGGGCTATTTTCCAACCTACGAGAACTTTCTTGCGACGTGTCGAGGGTATCGGATTTCAGTTAGTACCATTTTGCAGTCATTGCCACAGGGCTTTGAACGCTACGGCGATAAGAAATTTAAAGCAATCATAGGGAATCATGCCATTAAAATTTGCTTGGGGGGTGTGGAGGAAACGACCGCTGAATACTTTTCAAGACAAGTCAACGATACAACAATCAAAGTATATACAGGCGGAACGAGTGAGAGTAAAGTGTCCGCAAAAACAACGAATCGAAGCGGTAGCAAATCCGAAAACTATTCGTATCAAAAACGACGCTTGATTACAGAAGGGGAAGTACTCAATTTACAACAAGAAGAAAATGGTAGAAAAAGTATCGTGCTCATTGACGGGAAACCGTACTTACTAAGAAAAACGCCTCAATTTGAGTTGTTTGGGAACCTTCTTAAGAAAAACGAATGTTCCCAACAAGAGTATAGAGGTAACCAAACTGCATTTGCTAGATCATACATTGAAGAATTAGAAAGGCAGCACAAGCAACGAAAAGTACAATTGGCAAGCGCCCCTATTGCTCATGAGAAAAAACAAGAAACTGATCTAAACAAAAAAGAAAGAGAGTTACCTGAGCACCAAACTGAATCAGAAGAAACGGAAGAAAAAGAACTATTAATAAATGATATTCTAAGTAGTTTTGATGATGATGTGGAAGAAACAACCAACACGGATAACAATGATTTACCATTTTAAAGATTGGGGGAAAGACTATGAATGGGTTAAGAGAATTTTTTGGGAATATACCAATGTTTCAAAAACAAGTGGAACGAGAAATCGAAGAAAAAGGAATTGAACCTAGCGAAGGCATTAAAAAAATGGAATTTAGCCGTCAAGTGATCCGTAACGTAGTGATTGGCGTTTTAGTTGTCGGTATACTTGCTTTTATGGGGATTTCTTATTTTAACAACAAGAACCAACCACCCGTTTCACTAACAACCACCAGTACAAAGCAATCGACAGAAACCAGTGAAAACACCACAGAAACTAGCTCACAAGCCGTTCAAGGTGCGAGCGACCATTTGCTTAAATTAAGTGCCAAAGAGCGAGCAGACGAAGCAACTGAAGCGTTTGAAAGCTGGTACAAGTCTTTTTCTAATGGGGATGTGGTGTTAGAAATCAACAAAGAATTGTTGAAAGAAGGATCAGGCGGCACAAGTCCGATTGAATTACAAACGAAACTCATTGATAACTTAAAAGCTAAGTTCGGCGATAAGGTATCAGATGATTTTTATACTAGCTTACAAACAAGTTTTAATTTCAATCCTGTGATTGTAGATAGTACCAAGGGACTAACGATTTCTAAGCAAAATGAGGATGAAACGCAATGGTTTAGTATCTGGTTCTTAGATACTCAAAAAACAGATCAAAACACGAAAATTATTTTGCGGAACGATTTTCCATATGAATGGGTCGATTGGCGTAACAAAGGACAATATGACGAAAAGGTTGGAAAAATTTTTAAAAACGTCGACTGGGATAATGATTTGAGTTACGAAGTAATCGGTGTTGATATGACAGAAACAAATAAAAATATTGAATCGAATCAAATAATTTTTATTCAACTGCACTACAATGAGGAACTTGGAAAGTGGCAAGTAACAGGTAATATAGGAGGTGTAGTCTAATGGATTTAATAGATAAGGCAGGTGAGATTGCGAGTGATGTAGGGGATAAAATTGTTGATACTGTTTCAGGGATTTTTGAGGGCGTAAAAGAAACCGCAGATAGTGTCTTGAACCCAATTGATACCTTGTTAGGGAATTGGGGCAGTGACCTTTTAGAAGCAAGTATGAAGATTGCGAATAAGACGACCTTTGACATACCGAACATTGAATTAATTAACACGATTACCAATGTTTTTGTGTTTGCTACGACCACGTTTTCCATTTGTATCGTGCTATATAAGGTTATTGAAGCACAGATTCAAGCTTCAAATGGCAGTGGTGACGCGTTGACCGCGAAAATTGTGCAAAAGTTGTTTTACTCTTCCCTTGCACTAGCCACACTGCCATGGGCAATGAATTTTTTTATCAAAAAGATTGTGGCTCCAATTGGCGAATATGTGATCCAACAAGTCACCAATGATTTAAACGTAGAAACAATCGGTGAACGCTTGCGTAATTTCTTGATTTCCAATTTCTTTAATGGTGGTGTCAGTGCCATTGTTCTCTTTGTTTTTGTGATATTCTTTGCCTTTTCGATAGCAAAGTATTTTGTCGCTATTTGTGTCTTTTATGCTGATTTTTTGGTACTTACGATGTTAACACCATTAGTTGCCTTATCGTTATTAACAGATGAGCAGAATTACTTTCAGATATGGATCAAAGAACTATTATCAGAAGCATTAACTATGCTGATTAAGCTGATTCTCTATCTAGTCATGATTACGCTGATGGTTGCTGAAACCTATACGTTACCAAACTTTATGTTAATGGTTGGCTGTGGGTTATTGATTATCAAAACACCGTCTGCTTTACAAAACATGTGGTACTCAACCAAAGTATCAAAAGGCGGTGGACTTGGAAATCTAGCAATGATGGCCCTGTTTAGAAAATAAGAGAGGGGGAGTACGATTGGCTTATTATTTTGAAATACAACTCATTTTTCCTGAAGAAGAACCGCAATTTTTGAACCGGCAATTGAGTAAGCGTGACCTATCTGAGGTTACCCAGTATTTGCAACAAAAAACAAGTCGAGGAATCCCCGTTAAATTTCGTGTAGGGATTTTTAGAGTGGAAGATCAAACGAAAATTATGTCTGTTACGCTGAATACCAAAACCACCAAAGAAACAGATGTACGCCAATTACTAATGAATCGAGTAACTGACCAGCAGGTATTGATTTACTTGAATGAACCGATTGAATCGACGCATAACAAGCAAGAGACACCACAACTAAAGCAAATAGAAACAGAGAAGGACCAGAACGAACGTACGAATAAGCCAACAGTCACTAAAAAAGAAGAACCCCTTTTTACAAAGGAAAGCCACCAAAAAGAATCACTAAATATAGAACAAGCGGCACCGAAGAAAAAGTCCCATAAAATTAGTTCAAAAGCTCATTTCTGCCTATCTATTTTGTCAGTGATTATTGTATTATTAATAGGAACGAATGTTATCCAACAAATACAATTACAATCAGTCAAAAAAGAGAGTGAATCATTGAAGGAACAAATTGACGCTGTCAAAGAAACGGATCGGTCTCAATCAAAGATAGATACTTTTGGACGGTATTTTTTGACGTATTATTTCTTACAGGAAGAAAACCAAGAAAATTATCAGTCAAGTTTACGAACGTATGTATCCGAAAAAGTAAATCTATCCGATTGGAAAGCGTTAGGAAAAACGCTTAAGAGTATCAATTACTACGGAAGTGAACAAACAAAAGAAGGGTATCGTGTGGCATACCTGCTGAATGTTTCGGTAGACAACCGTAGTAAAATGCAAAAGATTACTTTTAATGTGGAACCAACTAAGGATGGATTTCTAGTGACAACTCAACCACAATTGACAGACTTTTCTTTTAACTGAAATACGCTAAAGAGAGTGCCTACATAATGGGAAAAATTCAATTAAATCAAATTCACACGGCTAAAGAAATGAGTGAACAAATCGGTAAAAATAGAAATTACTTATCCCAAGCATACCGCAAAAATAAGTATGAGATACTTGGAAAATTTAATTATCGAAAAATAGGGGGAACACTTATTTTTTCTACTCATCTCGATGATGATTTAACACAATTAATTACAGCAAAAGAAGCCAGCCGATTACTAGGAAAGAACGATGAATACTTTGCCCATATTTATAAACGCTTTCCCCATCGATTAGAGGGAATTGATTACATTTATATTGGGAAAACACTGTTTTTAACAATGGAATCGCTAGAAAATTTCCAAAAAAAGGCACTAAAAAAAGTCAGATAAAGCATATTTGTGGTAAGCTATATAAATAACCAATTAGTCATAAGGAGGTAAGGAAATGAAAAAAATTGCCCTTGTAACTCTTTGTAGTATAACGTTATTGGTATCAGCACCACGTGTTAGTTTTGCGGATGAAACAACAGGAAACTCCGATAGCATTGTTATAGCGGAGGAAGTAGTGGATCCAACCAGTCCAACGACTCCAGTTGAACCAATCGATCCAACAACACCCGTTGATCCAGTTGACCCCACAGATCCGGTTGACCCTGTGAATCCAACAGAGCCAACGGAGCCAACGGAACCAACGGAACCAACGGAGCCAACGGAGCCAACGGAGCCAACGGAGCCAACGGAGCCAACGGAGCCAACGGAACCAACGGAACCAACGGAGCCAACGGAGCCAACGG
>ENA-OWZU01000208-OWZU01000208.1-human-gut-metagenome-genome-assembly--contig:-NODE-208-length-22129-cov-25.721799_pt1 | contig 22129 bp, 18 predicted proteins | sample MGYA00249263_ERZ652121 | MGnify/ENA primary metagenome ERZ652121 (study PRJEB26925, sample SAMN05827113) | human gut metagenome | biome: ENVO:2100002; feature: ENVO:00000062; material: ENVO:00002003... | reverse complement strand
CGAGATGACGTCGAGTCTCGTGGGCTCGGAGATGTGTATAAGAGACAGTTTCCATGCTGAAGTTGTAATCTCCTAATGCTTTGAAGAGAACTGTTAAGTACTGGGTTCTTAGAAGATCTTTCTCTTTCTCCCAAAACTCCATTAGGATTAAACAATTTACCTCTAGGAGCAGTATCCTTAGGTAAACCCGAAGTTAATCGGTTAAGGTGTATCTTAGCTCTCCATAATTTATTTATGGGACCGGTAAGTACTCCAGCAGTATCTTGGGTAAGATTATTATATTTCTTAACAACCTTACCTGCTAGTTTTCCTAATATTCTTGCCATAATTTAAGGTATTAATCCAATTTGAGTAGCATAATTAACTCCTAAAGTTTCACCTGGAGCTACAGAACCAACTGGTGCTCCATCAATAGTAATGTTAACAGTACCATTGGGTTTATCATTCAGTAAAGCTGCCCTGATAGCTCTTGCCATTTTCTCGGTTAAATATTCATCACTAGTTAGAGTTTCCTTTGATAGATTAGAATCAGTGTTCTTGTTTAAGGAATCTATTAACCTGGGTAAATAATCTGCTACAAGAGGTAATGCTATACCAATGGCCATTCCCCAAGGGCCTCCCAAGAATCCAGCCAATCTACCGAATAAACCTTTCATACCTAACCTAGCTACTGCAGGTCCGGCAGTAGGAGTAGGCGGTTTAGTAGTACCTCCCCCAAGTCCTCCCAATGTTGGCCCGGGTATTCCAAACTTCCTAATACGTTTACCATCAGGCCCATACCAACCTCCTCTAGGTCCAGCAGTCCAACCGAAAGCCATTGCCTTTTGAAGGTAATATTGTTCCCTCATAATCTGAGTGATATGTATTAATCTGGTCTCCAATACTGCAGCTGCAGCTGCAGACTTACTAACTCCACTTGCTGTAGCCTGAGATTGGGTATTGGTTTGTTGCATGTAAGTAGAAAGCATTCTGCCAGTAGCAGCTAGGTACCTATAGCCATTTACTACTAAAGCCGTAATTGAACCCCAAGCTAATGCTTTAACTACTATCTGACCTCCTATAGTACCAGCTATTCCTTGTACCCATTGGGATATCTTAGTGAATACAGTTAATATTGGGTTAAAGACGTCGGCTAAAGTTGACCCTATATTTACTACTAAGTTTTCAAAGTTAGATTTGAAAGCTTCAATGATACCCTGGGGAGTCTTCAATCTTTCCTCAGTAACCTGTTCTACTATGCCGGAGTTCTTATCATATTGTTCTAAGATCTTAGTCATCTTATCAGAACCAGACATCATATTTCGAATCTGATTAGAGATATCACGAGTACCTCGAACTCCGAAGATATTATAGAAAGCTTTAGTTCTTTCCAGAAGGGGTTTATTCATAAGAGCTTCTCCAAACTTACGATATACCTTATCTAATCGAATAAGATTACCTTCAGCATCAAAGAAATCTTGTGGACTTAAACCTAAGCTAGTTAATGCACTAAACCCTTTCTTTTTCTGGTCGGCTAAAGAAAGTTGCAAATAACGAATCATATTTGCTAGTGCAGTACCGGCTGATGAACCCTGAATACCCATATCTCCCAATACACCGATAGCTGCAGCAGTCTGTCTTAAGTCATAGCCTGCATTAGCCATATCAGCTCCAGCATAAGTAATAGCTTGAGCCAAATCGGTAAGAGACATATTAGCATTAGTTACAGCAGTATATAAATCATCGGTAACCTTAGTAGCTTGTTGAGAAGGTATAACATACATTGACATGATATTAGTCATCAAGTCAGCTACACCTCCTTTACCTCCAAATGGTTGACCAAGGATAGATGCTAACTTAGCAGCAGGCCCAGTCATATCCTTTATCTGTTCTACTGTATTACCTGCCATTGCTAAGTACCTCTGACCAGAAGCGATATCGGCAGCAGTCAAGGGAGTAACAGCATTGACTGCTTGAGCTAATTGCATCATTTCAGTTTGTTGCTCAGCTGTAGCTCCTGCAATCTTTGAGGCCATGAATATAGTATCTTGTACCTTGGCCGAATACTGATAAGCTTCTGCCATGCCTCCAAGGAATTTCATACTGTTTTGTACAGCATTACCTGCACTCATTTGAATAGCCCTGTTCCAGTCATTCATATCATTCATCATATTGTTGAATGATTGTGAAATTTTACCGGTTTCAGAGCTAAACTTATCTCGGAGTACCATTGATACTCCGACTTCTACTAAACTTTTTGTATCTCCTATCATGTTGACATTTTCTTCTTCATTTGTTTATAATAATTCTCAGCTATGAGTAGGAATTTCTTTCTTTTACGAACGGGTAGACACAAAAAGGTGAGATAGTCTAAGACTATCTCCGCCCGAGTAATGTATATGTAATCTTCCTCTAAATTATATCTCCCGTCAAGTAGAAAAAATCAGGAGCAGCCATAATTGGGTAATCCATCATGTTCCCAGTTTCAGGGTTTTCGATTTGAGTATACCCATGGAAGATTGGATCTACTGTATTTACCAATCTATGGATTTCTGCCATATCCCTTGAGGAGAATAGAGAGAAGTTTTCTACCTTCTCAAATTTATCATCTACCTTTAATTTAAGGTTACGAAGAAGAAGAGTAGAGTGTCGAGTAAGTTTACTTGGTGAAAGCTGAACCATCTGAGACTCTTTTTCTCCATCCATCAATTCGAATTGGATTACCTTACCTGAGTTCAATTCCTCTGTATATTGCATAAGAGTAAATCCATCCTCTCCTTTTCTTCCCGGGTAGTAAGGAATGGCATTGGGTTTTTCTTCCATTTCTTGTTCTGTAGGAAGTACTGCATAATCGAAAAGAAATTCTCTCAAGTCCTGAGAGTAAGTTACAGAATCCTTGTTATCCCATTTATAAGTAAATTCTACTTCCTCTCCCAAAGAGAAGATTCGAGAATTAAATAGGATACAGTATCTATCCAGCAAAGGTAACTTAAGAGCATCCTCTATGGTTAATCTACCTGACTTAGTAGCATTCGTTTTAACTACTATTGCTGAAATATACTTGGTAAGGTTCATAAGATTCTTTGAATCTACCGGGTTGGTGATAATTTCTTCATCTTCACCATTCTGCTCTCTGATTTCAAAAAGTCTACCAGAAGGAGCAGTGAATACTAAGGTTCTTAGTGTCATATCCATTTTATCTAATTTTTAAAAGTTCATAATTTCATAGTAGCGGTAAGTATCAACAAGAAAGGGGTGAAACTCCTTATCTAGGAATCCCACCCCTCCACCTAAAACTCTAGTAAGAAAATGACTAAGAGAGTTAATACTTATCGCAAGTACCGACAGAAAATTCTATATTTTCTATTGTGTTTTCTGAAGCCATACGATCTAAGTCAAGGCCAGTTACTTTACAAGGCCAAACTTCTTCAAGCCGCCAAGTATTTAGGACAGATACTCCATCTTCTGCAAGTTCATTTACAATGGCAGTTTCCCAATATTCACTAGGAACTAACCCACCTCCAGCTATCATATCTTGGCAAGAATATAACCAATCTTGAAGCCAGGTATCTGAACCAGCAGTAGTTAAAAGTTTCTCTACTACCAGATTACCTACGGTAACTCTACCGGCAGTTTTTACATCCCTGTTTACATCCCCATGAGCAACCTGGTCAATCTCTATATCCGGAAGTTGGCAAGTCTGGAATAGATATGTATTGATAGGGTGTTTTGGGAAAGCGATGCTCCATAGGAATTTCTTTCTAGGATTCTTTACTTTTGCTCCCATGTTTTATGATTTTAATGTTATTCGTTTTCTGAAATATTAACTGATTTAGAAGCTGCATCGATTACAATGTTAATTGTAATTTCTTGCATAGGAACAATATCCTTATACTTCAGGATTACTTTATATTTACCCTGACGGACATCAGCTTCATTATTTACGGAGAGTTCTGAATAAGAGCCAGCATCTTGGTCACCCATCCATATATACTCTGACATAGCATTTTCATCTACCAGATTATCTAGGATTGGTTTTACCTCAAGATAGATATTCTTCCAAGTACCCCAGATATTGGGCTCTTCCAAATACTTATTCAATATAGGACGAAGAGTCTTCTTCAAGTACAAATTCAATCTTACAATTGAAAGGAATCTTTCTGAATCCTGTTTTACTTGAGAAGAGAAGCAATGCCATAACATGGTTTGTTTACCAGAAGACGGAGTATCTTTGATTACAATCATGTTGGCATACATCTGAGCCAATTCGTTTAGTTCATTATAACGAGAATCACTACCATAGTTAGGACTTACTGGGCCCTGACCATCATAGATTACTCCACGGTTCATACCGGCAAATGACTTCCAAGGTCCATAGTTAGAAGCAGAAGTATCACCCAAACCGAAGATGGTACCCAATACATCTGAATTAGTAAGTAACCCGAATTCATTGTAGTACTTGATACCACCTGCAAAATAGGCCGCATACTTAGAATTACCGATACTACCCAAACAATTATTAATCCAAGTAATAATGCTCTGCTTATTTCTAGGCTGAGTTCCCTCAGAATAATGGGTAGTATATTTAGGTACTTCGATGTAATAGGTATATTCTTGCAATTCAGCACACATATCTTTAGCAGCCTTATGTACTTTTAAAACATCTTGATCTGTTTTCAGATGTTGATGAATATGAGAACAAGCTAACTGATAAACATCTGTATAATCCTTTACCAAATCCAAAGAAGCAATCCATTCATCTGCAGTAGGGTCAGCACCAGCAGTACCCAGTGTACCATTGAACATAGTCTCAGTACTAGTGGCTTCTTTACCTCCAACTTGGATAGTTAGTGGATTCTCAGTTTGGTCAATTGAAGTCTGAAGCCAAGCTACCAGGTTTTCGAAAGACTTAATCTTATCGGTAGTGGTTACCATCTTAGGTTCCAGGTATGCAGAATTACTAGCAAAGTTGCTTAAAGCCAGGTAATCTACAGAAGTTTTATTCTGAGCATCCTTAGTTTTATAAGTAATTACCGGACCTGATTCCAGGATAGAACCATTGGCATCATATATGTTATAAAAGATGGTATTCACTGATTTAGAAAAACCTACTTTAAAGGTTTCTCCAGAACCAATAGGATCACCATACCCTTTAGTTACCAAACCAAAGCTTACATTAGTACCTCCAGAAGTAAATTTCATTACTTCAGAAGCTTGAACTTCTCCAGGTATAGCAGAAGCTAATTCAATCTCATCTTCTTCTAATACTCTAGAGTCTTCTGCTTTAGTAATGGTACCCTTTTTAGCACCTGCTCCCAATACACGAATAATTCTTAGCTTAGAACCTCCTACTAAAGCTTTCTCTATGTTAGATACAGAACCATCAGGTACAATCTCTTTACCAAATATTCTTTGGAATTGAGAGAAAGAAGTGATTAATTCTGAAGGATCATCATAGGGACCTTTTTCAGTTCTAGCCAAGAAACATGATACTCCTAAAAGAGGAGTAGTCTGTTGAACATTGTTGTTCTCGAATTTAAAAACAACGCTTGGTGATTTTGACATATCCTTGTGTTTTATAGGTTATACATTAATTTAATTAATACCAGTAAGTATCGTTACCTTACTGGTATTATTAGAAAATTAATCCTCTTTATTCTTAAATAAACCTCCGATAGCCTTAATCACATCATAGAAACCACATCCTGATAAACCAGCAGCTAATCCATAAATTAATACCTGGTAGAAAGGATAGTTTTCCAATAATGGTGTAAGTTGTAATCCCCAAGCTATAAGACATACAAGAATACCTACTAAGGCAGATATACCAATCTTAGCAAGTTTGTTGTCTTTGATAGCTGGGATTACCTTTAGTATCTGAGTAACCAAAGATGATACCAAAGTTACTATACCCGTAAAGGTACCCAGATTGATTACGAACTCTGAACCAGTTGAAGGTTCTACTTCTGCAGCAAACAATGACACTGGTAAAATGAGTGCCATCAGCATAAACACTAACTTTTTCATTTTAGTAAATTTTTGAGTTAAACATGTATATTGAGATTGAGCATCTCCTCGTCCTTTTGGTATTCTGGTCCTAGTAAAAGACTTATATCTTTTATAGGTATTAGATCCCCCATTTCTACCAGTTTTTCTGGTATAATACCATCCTTACATACATATTGGTATACCTTTTCCAATAATCCATGGGATTCATCGGGATGGTCATAGAAATTACCAATCTCTATAAACAGATTCCCAGTAGGAGCTATCCTACCTCTATCCCATTCTTCTAAATCATTGAAGTAAGGTCTTATATATCCCCTAGTGGGTAATGCTTCATGAAGAATAGAGTGAAGTAATCTCATATCATTCTGAGTAGTTGCTACCAGATGAATATCAATAGTGATATCTTTGGTTTCGTAAGGGAACTCTGACATCTGATAATTGCCTGCCTCTAATTTATCTCCAATGATATATTTCTCTACTCCAATATCTCCAGGATAATAAGCAGTGCTTTCTATAGTTATCCTTGGACAAGTTTTAGGACCTCTTACCTGGTTATTACCTATACCAAATAAGTAAATGAACTTATCTATTGCTTCCTTATCTTCTTGGAATCTCTTTTCATTCTCTTGTGATAAAGGTAAATAATCCTCAGGATTAAGTCCCATCTTCTTTTCTAGGAGAACATTCAATAAGCATATATAGAAGGTTCTCTCTACTATCTCTTGTGAATTTACCATAATTACCTCCTATCTTATTTTCATTACATAAGCCAATACATAATATGGTGGCCTATTCTCATGAGCACTACCTCCACCAGTTGGCTGAGTATAAGCTGAATAATCCGAATCTGGTATTTTATGATTAGGGAATGGTCTATTGTTTCCGTTATCTCCCCATTTCTCCTCTTTAAATGTAATCTTATGACTATGTGGTGGTATTTGATCTAAAGTAAGAGTTACTAGGGCCTGCCCACCAGTATTACCAATACGTTCGTATTCATAATTTCTTGGATCATACCCTACTACAAATCTACCTCTTAAGTCTGGAACACTTATATAACCAGCTTTAGTAGAAGCAGTATTATACTTATCTCCAATAGCTTTATATAATTCTGGGTATTCTGCTATACTTACTTGACTTCCATCACAAAGTACATAACCTTCAGGAACTCCAGAACCAGACCATAATTGGATAAGACCAATATCCCCTCCAGCAGTGTTCTCTTTTTTACCCTGTCTACAAGTTACAACTACAGTTTTACCTGATTCATCCTGTATGAAAATTACTTGGCCAAGTTTATCATTATGAGTATTATCGTTTAAGCTCATGATAAGAGTAGTACCAGAGCCAGATACATCTCCCGAGTTTTCCCTAGTATAATTTACATTAACTGGATCACCAACTTTCTTTCCATTGATTACCATTTGTTTAGTAGATACAATAGTAACCTCTTTACTTTCTCCTGTAGGCTCAAAGTATAATTCAGTGGGTGAAACTCTGAAAGTGTATTCATAATTGCCTTCCCCTTTCTTGTGGATAAGCTTTACTTCTTTAGTTGACCCATCTACAGCTTCTACTGTTAAGATCTGAACTATATCTTTGTCCGTAGCATTCTTTTCTTCTGGTGTTACCGTTATAACAGTCCTACCTGAACCTTGATTTTTACTTATTGTAAATCCCATTATCTATATTTCCTTATTTCTTTACGAAGTTCCCTTACTATAGTTTCCTTCAGAACCTTCTTACCACCAACTTGTTCGAAAGCTGGTGCCCATAGAGGTCTTGGAGGTAAATTACCACCTCTAGAACCATACTCTAACATGATAGCTACTTGGTTCAATGTTCTTTTACTAGTCCTATCACCCTTTCGGGTTTTCTTAAGATTAGTAGGTATACCTACGTAAGTTCGATTCTTCTGTTTTACTATTTGTACTGATCTCAAATACTGACCCGTATAATTCAAAAGGGTATGCTCTCCGTATCGTTTAATGGTATTAGCCGAGTGAGGATCCCAATGAGTTCCTCTTGGAGGAGTACCCGTTCTTAGGCATTTTTTCACAAGTCTGAGAAGTTGATTGCCGAATTTCTCAGTAGCTCTATCATAAGCATTCCTCATGATAGAAGGAGTTTCTGCAATTAACCTCTCAGCTCTAGCCTGTTCTTTTGGGTCAGTATATATCTGTAAGTCTCCCAAGGGAGTACTTATAGTTATGTTTACTGACTTACTTGCCATCTGGATTTTCCTTCGGTTTATTCAAGCCAAGTGAATCCATCATAAGATTTATGGCTTGCTGTTGTGATTGTAATACTGATACTACATCTTTCCTGAATGAAGCGAATTCTTCATTGAATTGACTACCATTAGTGGGCTCCTTGTTTTCAAACATAGCAAGGATATTATCGCATTCCTTTATTATGTTCTCGTATTTACCCACGTTATTAATAATGCCGAGAGCCTGTGACCTTTGCAATGATACTTCGTTTACAATATTACTTCCAATTAGAGTGTAGTACACATTGTTATAAATACCCTCATTCCCATCCGAAGGTAAATATACGGTTACTGTACCAATGGAATCTTGAAGAACAATTTCTATAAGATTAGAAAAGCCATCACCATTTTCATTAGCTCTGGGTTTACTTTCTCCTACCTTTACTACTTTAGCTTGGTCAAAGATTGGGTACATTGATCTTCTGTCTCTTTCTAGAGTAAAGACTGAATCTCCTCTTTGTAATGATTTAAATTTCATTTCTTCCATACTGCATTATTTTTATTGATTAGACTTAATCCCATTTGAACCATACTGGGATTCTGTTTCATAAATTCTACTAGGTTCAAGAAATTATAGTATCCATAGATATCTATCAGTCTTTGTGCTTCATCGGCTACTCTCTTTGCTACCTCTAAATTAGGAGCCGGTAGTTGCATTTGGAGAGTAAAGGTTTGTAGTTTATTATCTTCTTCCATGTTTCTTACTAGATTAAAACGAAAAAAGGGAAATACCCACTACAGGTACCTCCCTTTTCCCCTAATCAACTTTAATAGAAATTATGCAGTTTTATTACCCAAAGCCTGTACTACAGAGTTAATAATGTTCTGATCTCTTTGAGCATCAACTACTCGATTCAGTCTAGCAATTTCTTGGTCTTTTGCAGTGTTCTCGATCAGACACTTAATCTCTTGCTGGCCTTTCATTACCTCGCAATGATTACGTTCTGCCTGAAGAGCTAATCTGTTTTCGGATTCTCTAACTAAGCTCTTAATTTCACAGCAGCAATTTGACTGTTGATGTTCCATCTGGCAAAGACGATCCATAACCCGATTGAACCCTGCTCCCATTTGATCACGAGAATCCCGGATATCAGAATTAGTCTTATAACCAAGATCACAAAGGCCACGTTCAGTAGCAAAGCGATTGTTAAGTACTTCTTTACCTACACCCTCTACTTGTCTAGAAACTCCTGCAACTTCAGAAGTAACTCCACGAGCAGCATCAGATATGTCTTTGTAAATACCAGCTTTTGCTTCCTGAACAGTAGATTCCACTTTTTGGATATCAGCTTTTGTGTCATTGATTTTGTCCCACACAGAAACTGCAGCAGCACCAAAACCACCACCTACTAAAGCTCCACCGACAGCACCCCAACCGGAGCCCCATCCTCGATTATTACAACATTCATCACTATAACGATTATGATCCGCAACCACTACAGTACCTTCACCAGATTTAACTTCCATAATGATTTAGTTTTAAAGTTAATAATTAAATTTATCTATCAATAAATGTACTAGTGTTGTGTTTAGGATTAAATTGTCTAGGTGGGCCAAGAAATATCCCAATGATGGGTATTATTCCCCTCTTCAATCCTAAAGTTACCAATTGATAACCATAAACCTCTTACAGAATTATAGGCCCATACATAAACATTATCTCCAATCCCTCTATCCTTAGTAGTACTTTGAATAGAATTCACAGTTATTTTACCTTCTACTGAGTCCCCTATAATATCCTCACGTATTAAGCTCATATTATACCTAAAGTCAGAAGTATGAGGTATATTAGCCGTATCAAATAATCCCCACGTATCTAGATCATTACCATTTGAAATATTTAAACTTAATTCCAATCTGAAATTATTATTTTTAGCTTCTTGAAGAACTCTGAAAATTACTGTTTTTCCAGATGCCTTCTGTCTATAAGTATCGGCTGCTGTTCTTTCGGTATATCCATTGACAGATATATTTGCTATAAACCTGAAGGGGGATTGAGTATCTTGTGTCAGTACCAAGCCGATTAATTTCTCTGCTATCTCCGAATGGACTCTCTCTATATCGTCTGCAGATAAGGGGCTACCATTGTGAGTAGAGATAAGATTCAATACATGTTTATTTACCAATCCATTTGAGGGGGCTGAGAAGGTGAAATCGGTGTAATGCCCATTACCATCTGAGTCAGTAATATAAAACTCATAGACATCTCCTGCTTCTTGAACTATTGTCAGAGTACAAGTTTTATTGGATTCTCCCTGAGTAAAGGTAATAATTCCTGTTCTAGATGAACTACTGTTATTAGTGGCTACCTTATATGTAGCCCCAGCACCTGAACCAGATATAGTAATCCAATCCACATTAGAAGATAAAGCCCAATTAAGGAATTGATTACCATTCTTCCTAGAATATACTCTTACAGGTCTATTGTATGATGAATCTGAACTTGGCCAACCAGAATAAGTAAGAGAAGTACTCAAAGAATCCCCAGAGTTTTCTCTAATACCAAACTCATAAGTTGAAGCACTCTGTTGTACAGTTTGTACTAACTCTCTATCTAAGCCATTAGGTTGATTAGCTCTGATTGTAAGAGTTCTGCTTGCAGGCTTTGAATGCTCAGGTATGGTAATAGTTACTTTAAAGTAATAACCACTCACATTAGTAATAGTTTCGGTTACTCCGGATGGCAAAATAAGAGTAGGTTTAATAGCTTCGGTAGAACTTAAAGAACCGTTAACATATCTAGACCTATAACTTTTTATATAAAAAGAAATATTACCTCCTTTACCTTCAACAGTACCAATGGATAAAGTACTAGTTTTATAACCACTATTCTGTTGAGTACTATGTTCAAATACTATACCGCTACTAGGATAAGTTACCTCAGCCGAATTCTGTGTAATGATTAAATATACAGGAGTTGCCGTATCGTAAGTAAACTTAATCTTAAAAGTTCTAGGTGATGAGTTAGGGTTTGGTGCTACACTAATACTACATCCACTAGAAGTTTTACCAGAGATGGTAATATCAGATGAAGTTCCCTCAACTACTTCAGCTGAAGTATAAGTAGTTCTAATGTTTTCTACATAAGTTCCGTTTATATATTTATCATAATTGGCATTTACTGTCAATCTAAATCCTGAACCAGTTCCAGGTACATTTTTAGTAGTTGGGTCTATAGATAGGTGATCTACATAGGTTACTTGACCTCCTTCCTGAGAAATTGAGATAGTCTGGTCTGTAGCAGTTGGGAAATCGAAAGTAACCGTAAAATTTCTAGCAGAACCACTATTACTTGGGATAGAAATACTATTACCACTAATAGAAGCCGGACTAGAAACTCTTACGGTAGCAGTTTCTGATTCTGTATAACTACTACCTTGACCATTCCAAGTATAAGTTCTACTTGCACTCTTAGCAGTTACATTAGATTGACCTCCACTGTAACTGAAAGAAGTTTTATCTACTCTACAGTTATAACTCCATGAAGAATAAACTTTTCTACCTGCTGCCTGGGTAAAAGTTGCCTGTATAGTTTTACCTGAATACTTCTGAGTCCAAGTTACAGTGATTGATTTACTATTAGTAGATGTATTGTTGGGTACTATTCTACCTTTATTACCGTCGTAATCGGTAGTATACCAAGAACCTTCCGAAGTTTTAGTGACATCATTCGCCAAACTTTGAGAGATAGTAGTATTAACACCGTTTACTTGCTTAACTCGATTAGAAGCATATGAACCAAATGGGTATGTACCTCCAGTAGCTGGAGCATTAAAAGAAGGATTACCATTCGGATCCCACTGGAATGTATAAATCCATTGCTCGGCATTGATATCCTCTAACTTGACACATTCATTGTTACCATAGCTAGCAGCATTACTAATTACAATAACCTTGTCAACATTGGAGTCCTTACCATTATTGAGTGCTAACAACTCAGCCTTGGTAGGGCACTCATTAGAGGTCTTACCAAGGCCGGTCTTATTCAGAATAGCACTCCAAGTTGCTATTTCTGCCATATTACTTATTGTTTAATTGTTTCTTAAAGTCTTCGAATTCTTTTCTCAATAACTTAACTCCTTCGAGAGCCATGACACTGAGCATTTCATATTCTACTACTTTTACTTTTACATATTCCTGACCATCTTCTCCGACGAAAGTTTCGAATCTAGATTGGTTAGGTACTTGAGAAGCAGGTATGGTATTCTCTGATACCAACAGAGGTTCAATTTCCTCTAAGCTCTGAGCAATAGTTCCCACTTGGTATTTACCATTCATCTTGAAGTGAACTGTAGGTATATTGCAGATTTGGTCCAGAGTATGGTTCAAATTCTCTACTTGAGATTTTAATCTACCATCTGATTCCTTCCAGAAACCAGAAGCTGCAGTAGTTTTAGCAAATACTACTTGGTCTGTAGTAGCCAATCCTAATTGAGCTCTAGTTACATTATGAGGATTATCCCTTCTGTTTGCATGGGTACTTAAGTCGGTCTGAGCTTTTGTACCTGCAGCCTTAGCATCTGCAATAGCAGCAGCCTGAGCAGTAGATACTGGCATATCTGCTGGAGCTAAGTTCTGTACATTACCTAAACCTATCTGAGCTTTGGTTACATTGTGAGGGTTACTCTTATTGCCAATATGAGCATCTAAGCTTTCCTTAATTACTTTGTCAGAATCCTGGATTAATTTCTCTAATGCAGTTTTAGCAGCATCAGTATAAGCCTTAGCTTCATTCAAAGCATTGGTAATATCTCCATTCAGACCAGAGTTAAGTTTATTGAACATCTCCCGAGTCAATACTCCAGCTCGATTAGCATTAGCAGCTAAAATTTCTAATGTCTGTGTAGTAGCTTCACCATATACTCCATCAGCTTTAGTAGATTTACTAATCTGTACCCAAACTTTATCCGTATTCTGAACTACTCCTTTACCAGAAATTATAATAGTACCCGGGATAGAATCAAACAGTTTCTTATCTGCTGCAGTTTGTACACCTGCTAAGTCTTTGGTAGCAGCTGGGATAGGTTGATTATAAGTATTTACATTTGCAGTATCACCAAAATCTGAACAATCGAAATTTAATCTAACTTCGGTAGCATTTCTAGTCCAAGCTCCGTCATCCTTAATATGAGAATAAAACTTTAGATTATCACTCAGAGATTTTCTCCAATCAGCTAAAGCTTTACCCTTACCTCCATCATAAGCAGTACCAGTAACTTCTCCAAGTATCAGTGAAGAAGTATTACTATCTACAAACTGAGTACCTGACCAACGGAATTGATAAGAGGGTTCATCCTGGGTAATATTCAAATATATCTTACCTGATTCTCCAGTAATAGGATTAGCATGATCTGGGTCAGAATATAATTTAATATTGCTCAGCTTTCCAGTTTCACTGACATCATAAGTAGCATAAACTTCGATAACATCATCAACATAAGAAGGCAATTGACTAGAGGGTACTAATCCATTACCATCCAAAGATGCAAATCCATTAGCCTTACCCTTAGTTGCTACAAAATCATCATGTTTCTTTTCTAAGTTATTGATGTTGGTTTGTAACTTATTTTCAAGTGCGGTATCTGCAGCAGCTCTGGCTTCTTCTTCTTCCTGAATCTTTTGCATCTGAACCTGGTCGTATTCAGCACGAGCATCTGCCTCTTCTTTGATAGCCTGAGTAAATTTAGTGTCCAATGCCTGGTCAGCTGCTTTTCTATCCTCGATTTCTTGAGCAAGGGAAGCTTCGGAAGAATTCTTCAAGGCTTCAATGGCATCTTTTCTATCTTGGATTTCCTTAGCAATCTGCTGGGGTAAAGTTTCATCCAACTTAACCTTATCAGCAGCAGTCATAGTACCAGCTTTAGTAATTGAAGCTACTGGTAAATCAAAAGTAGTATTATCATCTTTATATATTCCTTCGTTTACAGTTTTTCTGTTTACTGATACTGTAACTTTATTAGCATCTGAAGTTGCTCCTTCTCCAACTACTACAGTCTGAGGAATAGAGTTAAATAACTTCTTATCTGCTGCAGTTTGTACACCTGCTTTCTCAGCAGTAGAAGCAGGTATATCTACAGTAAAATCATTAGATTTCTGTATACCTTCGTCAGAGTTATATGTACTTCTACTTATATTAGTAGTAACTACATCAGCCTTAGGAGTATAGCTAGCTCCAGTGATATAATCATTGGGCATAGAATTCCATCTCTTCTTATCGGCTGCCGACTGAAGACCTGCTTTAGCATCTGTAGAAGCAGGGATAGCAAACTTACGAGGCATAGGTTCTCCATAGAGATTACCTTCTCCTTTTACAGAACTCTTAAAGTTTACTTCAGCAGAAGTACCGTTGATAACCAAGTTCGGATCAATTTCCGTAACCATAGTTAAGGGTAAAGCTTCTGAAGTTGCTTCTTCTTTCTGGAGACGTTCATCTAAACCATTAGTGATACCATTAAATTTATTCTCAAGAGCGGTATCAGCTGCTTTTCTATCTTCGATTTCTTTATCTATACGTTTACCCAGAGCATTATCAGCAGCAATTCTTGCAGCCTCTTCAGCATCAATATTATCCTGGAGAACTTTATCTGCAGCAATACGCTCATTACGTTCTGTAGTAAGGTCCTGAGTATTCTTATCTACTTTAGCTTCAATACGAATATCCTCAGCCTTTCTAGCCTCAATTTCCGTATTCAATAGTTCCTTGATTTCAAGGTAGCCAGTATTCTGATTACTTTGTAATCCCTGAATTAATTCTAGGTTACGTTGAATATTAGCAGTATTCTTAGCAATTAATTCATCCTGAGCCTGAGCCTTTGTTAATAATTCAGAACGAGTTTCTGTTACGAAAGTTCTCAGTTCACTTACTGTAGCATTAAGTGTAGTACTTAATTCAGTAAACTTCTGAATAACTTGTTCATCAGCTGCAGTTCTATCGGAGATTTCCTTATCTATAATACCTTTAAGTTCAGTCAGCTTATTAGTAATTGTAGTTGCAAAGTTAGGATCATCTCCCAATGCTTTTGCAATCTCTTCTAGTGTATCTAATACTCCAGGAGCAGAACCAATAACATTTTGGATTGCAGCTTCTACTTGTTCGGCATTCTGATAGTTAGAATCGTTTTCCAACTGAGATACCTTAGTAATGTAGTTAGCAAATTCCTGGATATTATCTAACTTAGCTTTTAATAAGTCGGTAAAGTCATTTGAAGAAAGCTCTTTGCCATCTACTTTATCAACCTTTCGGTCATTCAAGTTTTCAACAGCCTGAACTCTATCTGATACTTCCTGAGTAATCTTATTCTCTAACAGAGTGTCTGCCTGAGTACGATTAAGGGTTTCAGTATCAATATTATTCTGAAGCTTGGTATCTTCTTGTAGTCTACTTTGAGCCTCATCATTGATATCTTTAGATATAGCTACCAAATCATCTTTGTGATTTTCCATAGCTGTAGTCAGAGAATCCTTAAGAGCTTGTTCAGCAGCCTTAGCTCTTTCTACTTCGGTTTGAATAGCAGTAGTGTTATTAGTTACTTTCTCCCTGAGCTCATCTAAAGAACCGGTTACTCCACTATTGAGGCTATCTATTCTGGTGCTTAAAGCATCATCACCTGCCTTACGATCTTTAATCTCCTGGTCGATTCGAGCATTGATTTTCTCATCTTCATTTGCCCGGGCAGTAGATTCAGTATTTATCAAGCCAGTGAACTTATTATCTAATAAAGTATCTGCTGAAGTTCTATCAGAGATCTCCTTATCGATATTCTGCTGTAAAACAGTATCACCAGCTTCTCTCTTTGAAACCTCAGTGTTCAAGTCGATATTTACCTTATCTACCTGAGACTTAAGATTAGTATCAGCATTGGCTCTTGCTTCAGCTTCTGCATTAACCATGCCTTTTAATTCAGCATAATCTTCAGCTTCCTTAGTAATCTGGTCATTTAATCTGTCAGTATTACGTTGGATATTTGCCTTGTTAGCATTTACTTCTGTTTGCAAAGCATCTATCTTAGCCTGAAGTTCATTTTTAACGGTATTTACCGCATCCTGAATAGATAATGCCAATTCTTGTATCTTGGTAGCATTAGCAGTTACTCGAGTATCTAATGTAGCATCAGCAGCCTTACGATCCGTTTCTTCCTTAGTGATAGCAGCTTGTAATGCAGCATCGGCATCTTTTCTGTCTTGGATTTCCTTATTCAGACTAGCTTGAATACCATCAGTGTTACCAGTAATCTTATCTACCTCGTTATCAACGTATTCTTTCAACTTAGCCTCAAGAGCAGTATCAGCTTCCTTACGGTCAGAAACTTCCTTATCTACATTAGCCTGTACCTGGGCATCAGCTTCTGTACGATTAGTAATTTCTTGATTCAACTGTTCGGTAATAGCAGCCAATTTCTTGGTAATTGTAGTTGCAAAGTTTGGGTCATTACCCAAAGCATCTGCAATCTCCTTCAAAGTATCAAGAACCTCGGGAGCTTCCCCAATAATCTTTTCAATAGCTGCCTGAAGATCTGCTTCAGTTTGATAACCAGCATCATTGATAAGCTGAGATACTTTTGTGATATAATTAGCATGTTCTTCAATGCCATCCAATTTAGCCTTGAGAATATCGGTAAAGTCGTTTTTAGTAAGAGAATAGCCTTCTCTTTTATCTACCTTACGATTATCTAAGTCTTTATCGGCAGCAATACGTTCTTGTTTTTCTTGCTCTAGTTTTTCAAGCAATTCGGTTTTATCTGTACCGGCCTGAGTTTTCAAATCCTCAATCTTATGGTCAAGGATTTCATCTTGAGCAATTCGAGTTTCTTTCTCGTTATCAATATTGTTCTGAAGTACAGTATCTGCATTCTGACGGTTCTGAGCTTCTTGAGTAATGTTCTGCTGTAAACCATTATCTGCATTCTGACGGTCAGAAGTTTCCTTTACAATCTGTTGGTGTAATACTTCATCCTGAGCAGTACGAGCTGCAGCTTCAGCATTAATCTTGGATTCAAGTTCTTGGTCTGCAGTTTTACGATCACTGATTTCGGTGTTCAGTTTAGATTCTAATGCTACATCTGCATTTGCTCTTTCTGAAGCCTCGGTTAGAATCTTATTATTTAAGTCGGCAATATCCCTAGTATGGTCTAACTGTACTTGATGAACAGCCTCGGTCAGTTTCTCATCAGCAGCTCTACGTTCAGCAGCTTCCTTATCTACCAATTCCTTAGCATATTCTTTAGCTTCAGTTAAGTTATTGTCAGTTTCTACTTCCAAATCACCAACCCGGTCTTCTACCTTTTGAATACGAGCATTGATTGCTTCTATCATCCTAGTAATATCTTGTACTACTTTAATGATAGTTGCATTCAACGTATTAACCGAGTTAACCAAGTTATCGTTCACAATCTTAATCTGAGAAGCTAATTCGTTTTCACGGTTCTTAGCTCTAGTTACCTCAGCTTCTAATTGAGTACGTAATTCAGTTAATCGGTTAGTGATATTGGTAGCAAAGTTCGGGTCATTGTTTAATGCTTCAGCTAATTCCTTTAATGTATCCAAAGCATCATCAGCACCATCTACTAAGTCATGTATATATTTCTCAACTTGTTCTTGAGTCTGATATTTCAAATCGTTTTCTAGTTGAGAAACTTTAGTAACGTAGTTAGCATGTTCCTCAATTCCATTCAGTTTTTCTAGCAATTCATCAGAGAAGTTATTTTCTGACAAATCCCAACCTTCTTTCTTATCTACCTTGTTTGCAATTGATAAGAAGAATGCCCAGAACTCTTTAAGAGTTCCAACAAAACCATGAGCCAAAGAGTCATCATAATAACCCTGTAATAGCCGTTGGTCAATCTCTTCGCAAGTGTAGTATTTACTAACGTACATATGTATATATTTTAAGGTGTTACTTTATTCTTTCCCAATAACAGTTCTGAGTTATTACCACGGAAGTATTCTTTTTCTTTACCAGCAAAAGCATTTGGGATATCATCTGGATTATCTGGGTCAACATCTCCTCCATCCTCTATATCCCCAACTACTACGGCATAATCAGGTAATTTCCTAACTCTGAACTTAATAACTTGGCCAAAGCCTATATGAGGTATATCTTTATCCCATACCTCTCCAAAGTAATCTTGGTAATTTGATACGAACTTCATACCAGTCATAGATTGCATGGTAGTAGCCGAATTACCAGTACCAGGCATTTCTATGTGAACTCCAGAAGGTCCATTCAAGATTATAAGATTACTGTCCCACCAATCTCCTTCTACATTGTTAAGCTTGGTGAAACGTAACATTAACATTTTCATATCTTTATGGATTTTGTTCTACGAATTTGATTTTAGTATCTCTATCCCTTTTGAGGATTACCAAGAATACCAAAGCTTCATCTTTAGCCTGAGATACTTGAGTATCTCCAGAAGGTTTATATACTATCCCATTGATAACAAATCTATCCTCAGACCAGTTAAAGTTCCAATAACCTTCCTGATTGAGATATCCGATTTGTTCTATGTAATTCTTTGAAATAAGTATAGAAAGGTTCTCATCATCTAATTCTCCAGAAACTGTGGCTTTATTTATTGGCCAGTTCCTAAAAGCATTGTAGTAGCATAAAGCTTCTATGGGAATATTATAATATCTTGGGCTATCATCCTCAGCATGATTTAGATATTGATTAACATGTTTAGCCCAAGTAATTGTTTGTCTTCCAGCATCCCAGTCTAAGAAATCAGTGATAATCTTTTTATACCTATTCCAAGAATGGTTCTTAACCATTCTCCAAGGTTCTTTTGTCATGATTTCTTATCTATTATGGTTAACGAAGGTTTACTTGCTTTATTGAGGGGGGCTGTTGGATTAGGTCCTCCCAAAGGAGTTGGTTTTCGATAATTTACTACTTTTGGTACTACTAACCGTTCAATTTGATCACAGAATGGTAAGTATATCTCTAACCTAGATGCCAGCATACATAGATTCTTTCTTAGTTCATCCATATACCCTCCAGGTTGAATCATCTTTGAATAAGTACTCCATAAGCTAGATATACTTTCGGATATCTTATCATAATACTGTACCTCAGTAGGACCCGTAGTAATTTGTTTTATCCTATCTCCTCTAGCATGTTCTCCAGGTGAATCACCATCTTGGTCTGGTCCATGAGATTCAGTGGAGATAATTTCTCTAAAACTATTTCCTGCAACCAACAGTATATTTTGTATTTGTATATTGAGATAATCCCATACTGCCAATTCCATAATTAATTGGTTTTCTAGTCCCTCATACCATAATTCATCATTATATTTATCTGGTGGTATAGTATGATTTACTAGTGGGAAGATATATAATTGCCATTTAGTGATGTATGCAGTTTTATCTTCTATGGTCATACTCTCATGCAATTCTTTGGGAATATACCTATCTATTAAATTGTAGATGGTATCCTGAAGAGTAGTATGCCCATAATTACATACAACTACGGTTCGAGTACAAGTCAAATCTAATCCATCAGAATTAGTGACATGTAGGGTTACATCATAAAATCCAGACTTCTCATAAGAGTAAGATTGATGTCTTCCACCATTGAAAACCTCTCCCTTATCATCGCCAAAGTCCCAGTCAAAAATGGATTTGGCCGGGACTTTGGTTAATACTCTAAATGAAACTTCCAGACCTGATGTTACATATGTGAAGTCTAGATTCTTTTTCATTTATATTCGGATTTGTTTATTCTTTGTTTTCTTCGAAATCTTCAAGTAAAACTTCAAGGATATCTTTTACGGTATCTTTCGGATCAGCTTCGATTTCATGTTTCTTAGCAATCAGCTTAGCTTCTTCAAGTGAATAAGCTTTGGCAATCTTACTGATTTCCATACCCTTTGCAAACTGAGCAGCTAGCTTCTTGTCAAGCTTTTCGATATCCTCAGCAGTATACTTGGCAGTTTTGTTCTTATCCGGAACTAAAACCAAGTGGCCAGAAACTAAAGCTTTCTGAATACGTTTTGTTCTGTACTGACGGGCAGTAAGTTCTCTCTCTTCGCCTTTTGCAATTGAAATACCTGTTACCTGGTCGTTAAAACTGTAGGCATTAGTTCCAACTGTTACAATATAAGTAGTAGCCATAATCTTTTATTTTTATTTTAGGTTATAATATAAAACCCCGAACAGAATGGATTGAAACTGTTCGGGGAGAAATTAGACAAAAATACAATGAAGAAATCCCGGATATTATTCTAAGTTAACCAATAGGTATGGGTCAATGTTCATGAAGCTCGGGAATCCAGCTTCAGAGAATTTCTTGTTAGCTGCCAACAGAAGAACAGCATCCTGGTACATCTTAGAGAAACCTGTAGTCAGAGAAGCATATACAGCTTCAGTCTGATTAGATACGATTCTTTCTGATTCAAGCATCAACTGTTTAGCAGTAAGCTTAATCAAGGCAGCACTGGTATCTACCATCAACAACTGCTGATCGGGAGTTCCCGGGTGAATATAGAAGTCAGCCTTGTTGGGAACCGGAGACTTGATATTCAGTGTAGCTTCTGTAGTTCCTGAGTGACGTTCTTTAAATTCAGGCAAGTTCAACATCTCGATAGCCTGGTCTTCACCACCAATCATAGTAGTAAAGTTACGGCCCATACGAGCAGCACGAACCCAGATATGCAACAAGTCTTTATAAGTAATACCGTTGGTTGTTTCATATACACCAATAACCGGAGCAGATTCAGAACCATCAGCTTTGTTACCGTTCATCAAAACATCCATTGCCAAAGTATCCATAGCATAACCCAACTGAATACCAAAGTCACGGAGATAGATTCCCAATACATCGATTGAAACGTAGTTTTTAACTTCGTCAGTAAGTTTAAATCCTTTACCGATTTTGAACAGAGAAACTGATTTCTGTCCGAAGCTTACATCTCCCAAAGGAATTGTTTCTGCTTCATTTACCTTAGCGGGAGCAGCATCCGACATATTTACCATCGGCATAGTTACCTGCAAACCATTAATTGATTGGTCTGAAGCAATGATGTTCGGGTAGAAAGGTGCCTGGCGCATACCTGTTGTAATAGCAGCACGGATAATTTCCGGTACAATCCAACGGATATTCTGTTGCGGCATAGTGAAGATGTTCTGCATTGTATCAATCTTCGGATTAATGCCCAACTTTTCAAAGAAGGCATCCTGTGATACACCATATTTACCCTGTACCAGTTCTTCCAGAGTAACTTCAATAGGCAATGTGTTGTTGGAACCCTGACGGTATGCTTCCAAACTTCTTACCATTTCCGGAAGTTCCTTTCTAAGGTCTTCCATTTTCAATTGTGCAAATTCTGTATTCATTGTTCTTTTAATGTTCAGTTAATGATTAGCGTACCAATACTTGAATAATATCATTAGCTTCATCAGCCGGTACGATGCTAATGAATTTTGTTTCATCGGCTGAAGTTTCAGCAGTGATGAAACGGTCAATCAACAGGGTATCTGTGGGTTTTACATAACCACATTCCATAGCCTCTTTAGCTACCCAGTTTACAACCATGAAAGCTTCTACAGCTACAGTTACTTCTACGGGGAAATTTCTTTGAGCCTGATAAGCTGGGTTAATGTTGTCAGTTACAGCTATACCCAGATAAACCTGGCTGCCATTTCCACCCGGGATATAAGGTTCGATATTACCATCGGTATCCAAAGCTACCGGCATACCCTGATGAATAACTTTGTTTTCTTTTACACAGAAAGCCTGATGCAACTTGTTAGATTCACTCTTATAGATCACCGCTCTGGGAGTTTTTTCACCAAACAGAGTCATCGGTTGATCCTGATTTACCAGCTTAGTAGTAGGATGTGTATTCATATTCTTCTTATTTTAGAGAT
>ENA-OWZU01000206-OWZU01000206.1-human-gut-metagenome-genome-assembly--contig:-NODE-206-length-22171-cov-33.686110_pt1 | contig 22171 bp, 18 predicted proteins | sample MGYA00249263_ERZ652121 | MGnify/ENA primary metagenome ERZ652121 (study PRJEB26925, sample SAMN05827113) | human gut metagenome | biome: ENVO:2100002; feature: ENVO:00000062; material: ENVO:00002003... | reverse complement strand
GTGTGTCTTATCTTTTTGATAAGCTTCATTTCTGTCGGCAAGCATAAGATTCCAGATTTTTCGGCAACATCCAAAAGTCTTTGCAAAAAGGACCTGTTGCTCTGCGTTTGGATACAGTCTGTATTTGTATGCAATATTAGCCATTATTCCTGCCTCCTTTCCGACTATATAATACAAATTTCACGAGCAATTCATCCCGCCACTTTCACTTTACTTAGAAGTGGGGGGATTCTTGCTTAATTTTATTAAATCTATGATTTGATTTGATATTTCCTTGCCTGCTCTATTACCGTCTTTGCGATAAACATAAAAAAGGATGTATTCATTACTGTCGTTTTTTCCAAAAGTAGCAATATAATCTACTTTATTAATGCAAACTGTATAAACCGCAACAATATCGTCACAAACTTCACGCTTTATATCATTGTACAAAAACCTATGATTTTCTTTTAATTCTCGGTAAATTGACTCTCCATTTTGAAGCCACAGATAGTTTTCAGGAAGTAGAATCTGTAAGGCGTTAAATTTAGAATTTACGGGAACATGGATTTGCTCCAGTTCTTTTTTAAGATTTGGAAGAAGAAGCTCATCCAAATACTCAACATCTTCTGGAAAAGCTTCTTTATTGCAGGCTAGAAACATCTGAGCTATTTCATATGTTTTGAAACGCTCGTTGTATACAAATTCAATCGTATATCTATGACCGTTGATGATGGCTGAATAAATAGCTGAATCATCATCTGTGATACAAGAAGCATATGAAATAACACAGTTATGCTGTTCATGTCCTTCTTTAAATAATCTTTCGCCATCTCGAATCCATTCAAACTGATCTTCGGGAAGCATCGTTGCTAAATGATTGAATACACTGTTTTTCTTTACCTTAACACTTTTGATATCTTCTTCGTATAATTTTCTTTCAATTCTCTGAACAAATTCATCATGTTCTCGAATTAACCGATTCATACTTTTGATATTCAAATGATGATTTTCTTCATGTGAATCAAACATCATGTCAATATAGTCTTCAATAATCGTGTAGTCATTGTATTTTTTCAAATATACTTCGTTATTATCAAATGCATCTCCAAACAATTTGTATTTATAGTATGACGATAGAATTATTTTCCCTGCAAGTTCTTTATTTATATATCCAGATTCTGTGATTCTAAGATCTAAACAGTTTAAATCTTGGAATTTATCTAGAATCTGAACAATCTCTTTATCATTGAAATAAGACTGCCCTTTTAAAAGGATGGAACAGATTTCTAAAGAATACTTGTTCATATTTCGGTTGAATCGACTTTGATACTTCTTTGCAAGGCGAGCATGAAACCAGTCGTCTTTTGTTCTGTATCTGAAGATATCTTCTAATGAAAGATTAATGGCTTTTGACTCATATACAGAAAAATCATTTAAGAAATCAGTCTCTCTTTGAAAATCTTTAAAAAGATACAATTCAGGAACAGTTGAAAGATACTTATAAAATTCACGTACAAACCAGCCAATAGGTGCGTTGTTTTCGGAGCATAGAACTGAAGCAAACGCTGTTGAAAAAGGCATTTTTTTACCACTTTTAAATTCGATGTTTACACCGCCTGTATAACCATTTTCATCATATTTCTTTTTATAAGAAGGATAGAATTCTAATGCATAGCCGTTTTTACTTGTGCTGTAGAATCTATAGTCATCTTTTGTGATTTGTAGTCTGTCTGCATCCTGATAACAAATGCTCAGTTCTTTTGATAACTCTGAATATCTAACAGATAATTTTGAAACACCATAACCAGATGTTACAATCGTTGTTTCACGCATATTCTGTGCTTTCAGTACATCCTGAATGCCTTGAATCATATCTTGAGTAATATTTCCAAATACATAACTACTAACTGTTATGCCATTGATAATTTTTTTATTAGTTAAAGCCTTAACTAGCTTAAAATCATGTTCCTGCATTTCTTTCAGGAATCTTTCTTCACTGCCTTCCAGATACTTCATGAAATCTTCAGGTAATGTGTTGATTTTACTAGATATAGCTTCATCCACTTTTAATCGCTTCGCCATGTTTAATCACCTGATTTCTGTTTAGAATCTATTTCAGCTTCTATCGCCCAAAGAATGTTATCTTTTCTGGTTTTGACAAGATTTTTGACAAGATCTTCTCTAAGCCCGTTTTGGAGCATTTCGACAACAAGGTTGTCCAACTCGATGTCAACGGTGTTTTTAATTAGTTTGTACTCGTTTTTCGTCACAAAAAAATACCTCCTGTACTATATATTATACGCTATTTATCCTTGTGTTTTCATTCTGTGTGGTGAGTGGTTTTGTGCTTTTGACAAAAGAAAAAGCCGGTGCTCAAACAAATGAGTCCAGCTTTCCTTATCATTAATAGCTATATGAATTTTCGACTTCTTCTGGTTCTTCAGCGTCTAATTCATTTTGAGCTTCTTCAGCAGCTCTGCGTTCTGCTTCCGCTTCACGTAATACAGCAGCACTCTTATCAATTCTTGACAAGCTGTCTGTAATCAGCTCCTGATATTGCATGATATCATCTTCACTTGGAATTTCTCCGGCTTTTACCTGTTTAGATAAATATTCATGCACATCTTTGATTTCCTGTACACAACGGTCCAAATTACCTTTGGCCATTCTTTCCTTAATACCGTTCATAGAAAAACCTCCTTTACGTATTACTCTTACAATTAGCCATAGCCTTCTTCGCAAACCCATCAATATATCCGTAAATATCCGGGAAATTTTGCTTCAACACTTTTCCATCCTGCTTTTCCGTATAATCAATAACAAGATTCACAAAAAATTCATTGATATTGTGTTTCGCCCGATTAGGATAATCAAATATCGTATCAATTGAAGAATAGTTTTCGTTGACCATTTTATAGAAATCTTTGTTTTGACTCAGCGGTTCATCCCCAAAAAAAGCATCAAACATATGTGCCGACTCGTGAATCACAACATCTTCCGAATAATCTCTAGCACTTATATATATCGTATTGGTTTTTATATCTGCCATTCCTGCGTATGTCCCGTTTTTGATTCGATAATCTCCATTTGATCCAGTCTCTTTCAAAACGTCCTCGCATATAACGATATGTTTTACATTATTCAACAGCCACGGATTTGAGCTGTACAAAGATTCAATCTGGTCAAGAAGTTTATCCGTGTTTTCCTTATACTCTTTATTGGTTTCTTTTATACGAATGTCTATGTTCGTTTTAGTAGCTAATTCTTCCACTCTATGTTTCTCGTTTAATTTATCAACCATAGAGCACCCTGTAAGTTCTAAGGCAAAAAACGGTATTATTATGAGTTTGATTAGAGTTTTTTTCATAAGTCCTCCTTTTATACAAAAAGCCTTTTCTAAAACTATAATTCAGTGTGCCGTAAGGCTTATTGTATACATGAAAGTAGAGAAAAAAAGGAGCGATAAATTATGTTAGTAAAAAAGAGACATTTAGTAAATCATTCTAAAGTAACTGTATCGTGTTCTGACCTGAATCGTATGCGAAAAGCGTGTATTTCAGCGAGTCATTCTTGTTCTTTTCTGTCAAAGAAAATCATTGCTGCCATTTTAGCTACAGCTACGATGTCAGCTCCTTTGATGACTATGCCTGTATATGCGGATTCCAACGTGGATGTTGAAACGTCCGGTGAAGTCAGCGAAGATATGGGGCAGGAGCCAGATCCGGTACGTTGTTCAGGCGGTGTAAACTACAGCGACACCTCTGCTTTAGACGAAGGTGAAGGAAATCTTGTATGTGCACAGTCAAACGGAACTTGGACTACGATTTCTGGAAACGAAAGTCCTACAAGTTATCACTGGGTAGCTTGGTACAAGGATAAGCTGAAAAACGATGTAGATGTCAAGGATGAGAATGGAAACTACAAAGGTTTTTCTCAGTCAAAAGTGTCTGCATGGGAGCCTTTCGCGGGCGAAATCAAAGAATTAAACGACGGTGCCTACCCAGAAGCAAAAGATTATGTATATCCACAGGATACTACGTCTGGTGATTTGGATTTTTGGACGGATATTGCTGGGTATTACACTGTTATGGGCGACCCTAAATATGAAAATATTGAATTAACAGCGTATGAGCAGGTTGTTTATGCGAAAGAAACTACAGAAGAAGAAACCATCAATTTAACAACAAATGCAGATGGTGGTATTGCTATGAGGCCGGATGGGTCAATACTAAGTCCTGAAGATGCTGAGAATTATGTACCTTCTGTTGATGTTGACAGTACAATAATAAAAGATGGAAAAGGTGCCACTTTAGAAGAATATAAGGAAGGATGGAGCGAATACAGGTGCTTTAAAAACAAAGACGGCACAGAAAATTGTAATGCAGGAAGAGTAAAATCACGTACAGCTGTAATGAAATTGTCTGATGGAACATATGTTCGTATTACACAAAAACATGATACAAATGGAATGTCTTCAATGAAACTTGAAAGGACTACTAATGGAGGAAAAACATGGGCTACAGATAGCAAGTATAACGGAAAGCTTCACTGGGACGGTGCTGTTGATTATAAAACTGGTGACAAAAGCAATGACGAATATAGTAGTTCTAAAAGCCCAAAGGATCGTTTTAAAGAAGACAATAAAGTACTGCCTTTTGGGAGTTCGTCAAAAGACATTCAAAGATTATGGGATACGGGCAACTATGAAATAATTGACGAAGAGAAGGCCGTTGGTCCTATATCTTATGATCCATCAGGAAAGACCGCTACGAGAACATATACAACAACAAGCTATTATTACAAAACAAAAGAAATTGCAAAAGCAACAATTGACAGTGCTTATGCCACAGAGTTGTCTCAAATCAAAGATTTGCAAATTGTAAAAGGTTCCGGAAAAGAAGTAACATTAAAAGCAGATCAAACAGATAGTTCTTTCTTGGGCAAAGTTGTTCCATCATATTGGAACAACGAAGGTGCAATTACAATTAAAAATGATGAAAGCATGCTATATCATTTTGAAGCAGAAGATGTTTTTACTACAGATAATGATGAGACTGTAAGTCTGTATTCGTTATTAAAAACAACAGATAAGGAATTCACGTTTACGCATGGCTTCAGTAATATCAGGGATACAGATTTAGATAACACAAAATATCCAACAGATATTGAAGAAAATTGTGTTACCACAAAATCAACAACAGGAAAAGATAAACAAGTATGCTCTAAGAAGCAAACTCCGTTGATTAAATTTGATTTAAAGCTGAATGAAGACGTGAAGCCTCAAGAAGAAATCGATGAAGATGAAATTGAGAAAAACGTTACTTTGACAAAAGACAATGACAAAGAAGATAAAGAAGAAGGCAAATAAAAGCCTTCTTTTTTCTAAATTACTAGGTCAATATGTAGTTTACTTATAATGTTTAGCGTATAATTAAAATAGTAGATTCAGGAGGGGCAAAGATGTTTGATTATACAGATTACACGCTTACTTATATATTGATTGTAGGAATAGTTTTATTTTTAGTTATTATGGGTGTCATATATAAGCGTACATCTAGGCAGAAAGTGAAAACAGGTATTGCGTTTCTTTCAATAATCGTTTTCATTTGTGGTGGCTATGAGGCTATGATATGTAAATCAAAAACAGACCAAAGGTTGCAGGAAATAGCTGAATCGCGTCAACTTTTTGAAACATATTCTGGTCCTGCCTGTATTCAATATAAAAATTATCCGCCTATCTATATAGATTCTGATGCAGATATAAAAAATATAACTGTAAACGATTTAAAAGAAAATCTAGATAAAACCCCTGAATGGCTGTATAAAAATGTAAACAGTATAACATTAACTTCAAAGCAAGAATTAATAAATACTTTCTCAGGTGTTTCAGGTTTTTCAGAGGGTTCTATAGGAATAGCGTATTATCCAGATAAAGCAATTTATTTAACGCCTTATGCTGATTTTCCAGCTTTAGAGCATGAATTTGGGCATATTTATGATTCTTCTTTTCTAATAACACGTAATCAAGCTAGACAAAGCATTAATCCTCCACAGGTTTTGATTTCTAATCAAAAGGCTGTGTGTGAAGCAACTTCGGATGATTCTTCTTTTGAACATTGTATGAGCACTTATCAGGAAACATTTGCAGATGCTATGGCATTATACGTAGAATCTCCAGATAAATTACCTCCTGATTTAAAAGCATGGATGGATTCCCTACCAAAATAAGATATCCAACCTTTCTGTGGCTTGTTGTATACAAGAAACGCAGGGAGGTTCTTTTTTATTATGAAACACATAAAAACACTAATCATCACACTTATTTTACCCTTTATGCTGTTAGGTATGACAGGGTGCTCTAAAGAAGGTGATATGTCTGATATCAAAATTAACGATAATAAAACAACTGTATACACAGTGGATGCTGTTCAAGACGATATTTATTCTAATCAATTAATGACCAACAAAATGATTGGAAAGCACAAATACACATTCGAAACAGCATCCGATGGAAAAACCGTTACAAAATACATTTGGGAGTGGACATTGGACACAGATATTATTCGTTCTACTTTAGAAAACACCCAGCCAGATTATGTAAGCGAAAACTCTATGAACAATTGTTATTTGTACACAGATAATATGATGCATTATGATGCTTTAGCTTGGAGTATCAACTACGGAGAAAATAAAGAAGCCCCTTCATATATCGACGTACTTTATAGCAAATCAAAAACAAGAAACAAAACAACATTGCAGGTCATGGTCGATTTAACAGATGAAAATCTTGACCTTTCAAAAGAAAACGTACAATATGAAGAACTGTCAAATTATATCTGGCCTAGATTGTACAACAAGAAAACACACACATATGAAGTCAGTAAATCTAGAATCAAGAAAGCTATCAATTCAAAAGCAAACGAAAAATATATTGAACAGCAATTGCCAATCTTATCTAAAGGCTATAAAGTAGACGAATCATTCGTTAACAACAACGATTTGAAAAGCAAACAATTTGAAAACGTTATTCAGCAAGCAAAAGATGCTAAAAAGAAAGCTTCAAAATAGCTGTGGTGCATAAGTACTAACCCTATAAAAGGATATTATTCCAGACCTTTGGTATAATAAAGTCATGGAAAAGAGTAGTAAAATTATGCAAAAACAAACAAAAAACAAAGCACCTCTAAATATAGAAGATGCTATTCAAATTAAAATCAAACGACTAAAAGACGAAGAATTGGCAGGGCATACTTTTTCATTAGAGCTGGCTGCCGATGCTTTTATTCAGGTGTATTTCTCATATGCTCCTGAGGAGTCTTTAGAAAGAATTCGAGCTATGCTGATTTCTGAATTTGGCAGAAAGCCAACTATTTCAGTTGCAGATTTCTTGAATATTCCTTCGAAAAAATACTGTGTAGACCTCTATCCTCTTCTTTCTATTACAGCTCAAATTCAGATATGTGAAGAAGAATTGGAAAAACGTGGTCTATTTGAAGATTTCCGAAACGAAATTGAGTTTTATCGAGTTTCAGAAGCAAAAGATGGTAAATTCAAAGGAAAAATGAATGTATATCCATCGTATGTTGTACGTATGGTTGATCTTGTTATCGGATATGTATGCAATGTGCTGGACGATCGTTTTACAATCTTGAATTTACTCGACTTTGTTCATGAACTTATGGATTTCAACGACTATACTGATGAAGACATGGATGAAGTTCTTGATATTCTAGCTGATATAGCTCAGGAAGAAAATCAGGAATCAGATGAAGATGACGATATGAGTTCTGCTGTAAACGAGTCTGGGTTATTGTGCTAAGCGAAATGCTTGGCACTTTTTTTGTGCGAATTTAAACACAAAAAAAGCACAGGAATATATCCTATGCTTTAGTAGATGCGTTTAACACCGCCCATTTTTGATGTAACGAGGCCAACACTGCCATATTCTGAAAATTCAGGTTCTGACAGATTGAACACGTAAGTCATCACGTTAAAGTGTTGAACACCATCCTTTTCAAACTTTTCGACACTGTATTCCCAGTCTTCTTCATGTTTTGATACAAAAAGACATGTGACCATTGTGCCGAGATTTGTTTCTACTTTTTGGAGATGATAAACAAGATTTCCTGTTTCATTCTCCCAGTCTTTCACCATTTGCAAAAGGCTGTCGTCCGGTTTTTGAGTGACGGCATCAAGCACATCATTCAAGTATACAGACATCATTAATTCTCCATCATAAAAGTGATTTCGAATTGATTGAGAAATGCCTAGTTGCTCCATTTCATATAAAGCCTGCCCAAACATTTCCTGCTCTTTAAATGTATCTCTAATATTTGGTGTCATATTGTTATATCCTCCTTGTGTTTTTTTTCTTTAACAATAATAATTTAAACTAATCCATTAATAAGCATTGAAATCACTCTGTATAAAATAACCGACAGAGTAATTCGGAATATCATCTTGCCTAATTCCATAGGCCATACTCCTTTAGAACGTCTCCAACGCCACCATATGGCTGCATCAGACGTCCTTGGTATGTTCCGTAACGATAGATACATTGAGCATACATCTCTAATGTGTCTAAATCAGAACTAGACAAATTAGAAACCCCTTTGATTTTAAAGGAACTCCTTTCATCCCATGCTTCTTTTTTGCTGCGAATTGTTGACAATAATTCTACAGCATTAACTAATTTAGTTGATAAGCCTTCCATTTTTCTTTTCCTCCTCTATTCAAATGATTGACCACAGACTGTGCAGTGACAGCTTACAATTTCGACTCCCGAATCTTTATAAAAACGTTCGTCGTTACACAAATCTCCGCCACACTCAGGGCAGATATTTGCTTTCAACATAGCTTCATCCATTTCACACAATAGAGTGTTTTTAATCTCCATTACGCGTTCAGATAATGGACGAGTATTGTCATCAAGGTCATTGATAACAGTCTCGCACATACCGTCCGCCAGACTTGTGCTGTCGTGCAAAGACGTGTCGGTTGCCATGTCTTTGTACAGCTTCTTCAGCTCGGATAGTGCTGGTGCAATATCCAAGTTTTTTTCATAAAGGTGGGTAATATCCTCCACCTTTTCCTTTAACAAAATCATCTCTTCCATAAATACCTCCTTACTTTTTTATGGCGTCAATGTTTAGCAAAAACTTCTTTTTTGGAGCAAAGAAACTATTTACTGTCTGAATAAACAATTCCCTGTTTCCGTTTAAGAAATCGTTGCAGTCATTAAAAGAGTGAAGGTCGAAAGACTCACTCCAAATATTCTGACTTTTCAAAGAACGAGCTAATCCGTTTCGGCATGTAACGCCTGCTTTGTCATTGTCGAAACAGATGACAACCTTTTTTTTAAGGTTGATTTGATTGGCGTATTTGACAAAGTGTTTCCACTGTCCCACGCCTGGCAAAGCTACAACATTTGCTGTTGGTCTTGCCTCTTTGATACTTAAAGCATCCACAACACCTTCTGTAATAAAAAGAATGTTGCCTTCACCAAAAGCATCTTTTCGGTTCCATATAGGAATCGATTTTGGAGTCAATTTATATGTCAACTCCTTGATTTGAGGGTTGAGACGCTTGTCCCATGAACTTCTTAAAAGCACACGGTCCACAACCCCTTCCTCGTTCACAAAAGGAATTACAATATCTCTGTTTGCATAAAGATACTCTTTCCCTAGATGTTCCTGAGGATAGCTGGACGCAGTCTGTTGCATCCATGTCAGCCAGCCTTTTGGGAATTTGGATTTGTCTAAATAACAAATCCCATTGGCAACTAAAACATCTTTTGAGATTCCTCTCCAAGGTGCAAAGTTATCAACCCCAAACAAGTTTGCATTTAACGACACAAGAGACGCTAAACGTGTTAATGCTGGTTCTTTCGGGTAATTCGAGGTGTCTTCAACTTCCGTAATATTTTTACGGTTGTTCAATTCATCCCAATAAATATCCGAAAAAACAGATGTTTCTCCACAATTATTCAATCGAGAACAGTGGACAAACACCTTGTGAGATGTTCCATCCTGTACCCTTTTCAACTGATCCTTGTAAAGAAACCCTTCTTTCTCACCACATTTAGGACATCTTACTAAGAAATAAGAGCCTTTATCTGTAGCAGAAAGCTCGTCTAACAATGTAGACAAAAATTTTTTCATACTAAATCCTTTCTAGACACTTTCAAAAGAAGAGGTGTCCTATTTGATAACACCTACAATTAGCCTTCTGACTGTGTGTTATTGGTTTTGCTTATGTATATTATCCGTCACTTAGCATTTTTTTTCACTTCATTGTCTTAGTGAATTAAAAAAAGAGCTCGTCATTTAAGACTAAGCTCTTTCTTCGCTACGAGAAGTAGAAGGAGTTTTAAACACATACTGAAATTCATTCCACAATTCATCTGATTTCTTACAAGCTAAATCATGTAATTTTTGGATGGCTTTGCGATGGTTTTCATCGTCTTTTCTCCAGTGAAGAGGTTCAATAAGATTCTTGCTTAACGAATAATCATTTAAATGAACCTTCGTCAAAATGAATGCTGTTTCGATATCCACCAAAGCCTCTCTAATGGTGAAAACAGATGTACCGCTTGTTTCAGAGATAGCTTCAATTGCTTCTCTAGATACGGTGATATCCCTCTCCACTTCGTCTCGGACTAGAGTTTCCAATTGTTCAAACTCTGTTTCACAATTTGGAACAGGACTCGACGTATGTCTTGCGACAAGCTCCACAACGGAGCGAAGATTAGGAAGATTAATAACTTCTCTGAAGTCAGCTTCGATTGCAGTTGTGTCTTTTACATCGAACACAGATGCTAAACGGAAGCCTGTTTTTTGCTTTTTGGTTTCATAGAAATTCTTTCGAAGTTTCGCTTTTACCTCATCCGATGCTGTGTTGACGTTTTTCCATTTTCCATCTTCACTGCGGTAAAGTTCGACCAAAATCGGAACGAAAACCTTCAAAGATTTAGCACCTTTATTGATACTGTATCCTAATTTTTTCCAGCTGTTGAATGTGCCAACATGGGTCACATTTTCATTCTGGTACAACAGAAAGGCCCTATTGGTTGCACTGTATTGGTGCAATCCGAACTGGATATTAACCCATTTTTTAAACGATTCTGGATTCTCATACAGTTCAAAAAGAAAGCTGTTCGTTTCTTCGAGCTTTTCTGTAGCAATTCTGCTTCTTTCCTCTCTCGTTAAAGTTGTTGTTGTCATATTTAATTCCTCCTTGTACCGCTCAACAGAGTTGGGCACTTATAATATGATTACATTTACAATTAGCCTTAGGGGCTCGCCCCTAAAACCCTAATCTATTATTAGATATGATAGAAGCTGTCTATCATCATTCTCGAGAGAAAATGGATTATTTTGTTAATATTCGCAAAAATATCTATATTTTCTTAGAAAACTATCAAAAACACGTATTTCAGCAAAAAGAGCATGGCTAATTGTATGTAACTAGTAGAGGAGAGAGTTCTATGTTCAACAGAAAAGAGATTAAAGAAAAAGCAAAACAAGTGTTCCAGAGCAATTACTGGTCATGTGTTTTAGTATCATTCATTATTACAGCTATTGCAGGAGTATATAGTTTTACATATTCAATGCGTTCATCAAGTTCTTATGTATCTTATTTAACAACCTTGAATGAAGGACCTAATGTAATTCATGAAGCTGTTAGTTTTAGTTTGCCTATTGTTATTTTGACGGGATTAGTTTCCTTGCTTTTAGTGTACCTTGTTATTCTTCCAATTAAGCAAGGGTGTCATCGTTTCTTCTTAGTAAATACGGAAGCAAAAGCAAGTATAAATGAAGTTGGATATGCATTCAAAACAAACTATGGAAACATTGTTTTGACTTCATTGCTTGTTGAGGTCTATACATTCTTATGGACTTTGTTGTTCTTCATTCCAGGAATCATCAAATCATACAGCTATATGCTTGTACCTTATATTCTTGCCGAAGACCCAAATATCAGTCCAAACGAAGCAATTACAAAGTCTCGTCAAATGATGGATGGAAATAAAATGGATGCATTTATCCTAGACCTTTCATTCATTGGATGGGCAATCTTAGCCGTGATTACTTGTGGAATTGTTGGAATATTCTTCACAGATCCATACATACTTCAAACAAAAGCTGAGATGTATCAAGCAATCAAAACCGCAAAACAAACAACTCAAAACACAGCAACTGCTCAGTAATTCAAGCTTCATCTCAAGCGAGAGAAACATCGATAAACACAAGCAGAAACGCTGATATGTTTAAAGGAGATACGCACAAGAGCGTACCTCCTTTTTTTTACACGAATTCCAATCGGTTTGTTTTTAGACGATATAAGATTCGAATTGAAGTTTCTGCATCTAATTCATTTTTCATCTTTTTTAAATCAACATCCCAAGGAATACGTTCGACAGAATCAAACAAACCATTCTTTAATTTAACAACATAAAGCAGGTCCATTCCTTCGTATCGTTTACTTGTTTTAGTAATTGTTTCATAATCCTGTACCGAACTACACAGAGCATAGGCTGTCCGTTTTCGAACTGTAATGATTTCAACATTCGATACAACAAGCTGGTATTTCATCTCGTCAGATTCTTCATTCTGAGTTCTGTTATCTAGTTTGAGTTTCCCTGAAATCTTTAAAGGAGATGTTTCATCTGTCGTAAGTAAGATATCTGCAAGAACTTTCCAATCTCTTGGAAACACAACACATGGCAGTGTTCCAAACTCATCATCCAGTTCAAACACACTCATGATGTCACCTTTTTTTGTTGTAATCATTCTAAGATTCGACACACATCCAAGTAAAGATATAGGTTCTTCAATCATATCTGCCGTAATCTTTGATGTGTCAAAATCCATTTCTGTCTGGTCTCTAAGACTTTCAACGGGATGACCACTTAAGCAAATCTGAATAGCTCCTTTTTCTGCTTTCAGTTTCTCAATAAAGGAGAACTCCTCGTCAATAAGAGGAAATTCAACCCCAGACATTATTGAAAAGCATCCTTCTTTGGCAAAAGAAGATTTGATTTTCTTTTGTTCAATCATGGTGGAAAGGCTTGAAATCATACCTTTTCGTGGATGGTTTAGATAATCAAATGCTCCTGCTGAAATAAGATTCGACAGCTGTCTTTTGTTGATATCTTCTAAGGAGATTCCCTGAATAAAACTAAACAAAGATGACTTGTCCTTTACTTTCATACATGCTTTTGAAGTGTCTTCCTGTACTGCTGTAACAGAGGAAAGTGACATACGAACAGCAAATGAGTCGGACTTTGTTTCGTCTTTTTCTAAAGTGAATTTATAAGAAGAATAACGAACGTCTGGAGGAAGCAAAGGAATATTCATAGACTGAATCTCTCGAATACAGCTAAGAAGTTTACCATTGTCATTGCTGGCTACAGTACAGTTTGCTGCCATGAAATGTGCTGGATAATGATATTTCAGCCATGCACACCAGTAAGCAACAAGACCATAAGCATCACTATGGCTTTTATTGAATCCATAGTTAGCAAATTTCTCGATTGTAGCGTAAATTTCACGAGCTGTTTTCTCGTCTGCTGTACCAAGCTTTTTACATCCGGCAACAAAATTTTCACGACCTTCATCAATGTAATGCTTGATTTTTTTACCAATTCCTCGACGTAGAATATCAGCTTCGCCAAGAGTAAAGCCAGCCATTGCCTGAACGATTTGCATAACCTGTTCCTGATAGAAAAGGATTCCTTTTGTTTCTTCTGCAATCGTTTCGTATTCTTTTGTTGGGTATTTTACACTTTCCGGATTGTTTCGTCCATTGATAAAATCATCAATAAATTGCATAGGTCCCGGACGGTATGCAGCGTTGGCTGCACATAAATCCGCAAGGCATGTCGGCTTCATGCGAATCAAAAGTTTCTTCATTCCAGGAGATTCAAACTGGAACACTTTTCCAGTATTCCCCGTCTTGAAGATATTATCAAAGACCTCTTTATCATCCTGAGGAATCTCATTGAAATCAATAATTTTACCTTCTGTAGTACGAATCAGGTTCTTTGTTTCCATTAAGATATCCAAAGTTTGAAGGCCTAAAAAATAGTGATAGGTAACGAACACCATCAGCATTACCTGTTATGGGTCGTTTTCCCCCACTTCACACCGTGCGTGCGGCTTTCATCGCACACGGCGTTCCATCGTAAATAGTAGTCTTCGGTGAACTACTTTCGAATATCGTCAGAAGTTTAATTTGTTTAGCTTATTTTCTTGCGATATTTTGCAAGATTTTTTATTGTTTTTTCTGACAGACTTTTTGGTTCTTTATTACTATGAATTAAATCATGACAATATTGATGGACTGTTATAAGGTTTTTAACCTTGTTTATTTTATCCATCGGCAACTTTGTTTCGACATGGTGAAATCTTGCTACTTTGGGTTCAACGAATCCTCCACAAATTTTACACTTTCCTTTGTCCCTGTTGTATGTGTACGGTCTGTTCATAAAGTATTCGAAGTTATATAAAGGATGTTTGCTCATTCTAATGAATAGTGCATAGTCTGACGAATTAACTTCATCTGTTCTGACTTTTAATCCTTTTTTTCTCATTCTCTTATTATAAAGCTCCCTACCTTCGGGGGTATAAGGATTTTCTTCCTGGTTCTTTAACCTTGGATTATCCCATTTGGCAAAGTTTATATCAGTTATTCCTATATACATATCTTTATATTTGATTGCTGGTATGTGTGCTTTATGCCCACTGTGCAATCCGATAAGATTTGAAACTTCATCTGCTCTAATCCATTGACCACCATAGCGTTTAAGTGATTTATACGCAGTGTATTTCAACAACCATGCGTATTTCCTTATTACCACACTAATTTGGTCACACATACTATAATAATTTATTAGACCGACAATAATTGCATTGACCCTTGTTATGTTCTGTATAAGTCGTTCTTTGTCTAATGTGGGAGTTTTCCTGATATAGAACAATTCTCGACTTAAATCTTTCATTTTTCTTTGAAATCTTTCCCTTTCGGGTGAAACTTTATTGACCCATCTTCCATTTTTCTTTGCCATTCGTATTTCAACCCCTAAGAACTTAATAGGTTTACTGCATACATTGGTTATCAATGTTTTTTCTTCTGACAAATCTAATTTTAATGTTTCTTTTAGATACCTTTTCGCCTTATATTTTAGTTTTCTGCATCTTCTTTGTTATCCGTTAAGATTACCCAGTCATCTGCATATCTGACATAATAGCAAGTCTTCAAGTTACTATGCTTTCGCATTGTTTGAATTTCACCGTCTCTTCGGCTATATGGTTTCCTAAGTTTCTTTCTTTCAAAATCACCAGTTATATAATTATCGAATCGATTTAGGTAGATATTAGCAAGTAGTGGTGAAATGATTCCACCTTGCGGTGTTCCTAATTCACTTCTGCTACACTCTTCCATGACTCCTGCTTTTAGCATTTGTTTAATAATACTAAGAACTCTTTTGTCACGGATGCCAATGTTCCACAAGCTGTTAATCATAACATTGTGGTCGATATTATCAAAGAATCCTTTGATATCTCCCTCGACTACCCAGTAGCATTTGGATGTGAAGTTTATCTTTTTAATTCTTGCCACTGCCATGTCTGCTGACCTCATAGGTCGAAACCCATAGGAATGTTCAAAGAACTGTGCTTCTGCAATTGGCTCTAAGATATTTTTTACACATTCTTGTATGATTCTATCAATAATTGTTGGTATTCCAAGTGGTCGCATTTCGGTCTTTCCTGGTTTTGGTATCCAAACTCTTCGCACCATATCAGGGTGATAATCGTATAGTTTTGCTCTCACATCTTTTACGACTTCATCAAATCCCTTGCTTAAGTAATCATTAATTTCCTTTCCATCAATTCCGACAGTATGACTGCCTTTATTGGCTTTGATTTTATGGATTGATGATACTATATTAGGCTCTGAAGCGATTATCTCCAATATTCCAGTAAAGTTGCTTTCTTTGTCATTTTCATAATTTTTTTTAGTTGTTACATAAATGTCTTGTAAAAGTTTATTAAGTTCCTTTTCAGTTTTTGGAACCTTGTTAAGTTTTGTCCCCACTGGTATCACCTCCGTGACACTTTAAAGCATGGTTAGTTCGTTTCGCACAACGGCTACCTTAACAATTAAACTTATCTTACAATATTCTAATCTACGACTATGCCCCTTCGCTCCACGGATATTACTCCGTTTCGTCGCTACTACGGGCTGCTGTCCCCCAAATTCACAAGTCATTTCCTACTTGTTAGAAACATCTACTCTTAATAGTATTAACATTTTCTTTTAGGGTTCAATTGTTCCGTTTGTTTTATCCTTTATTATTGTAACTTAGCCTCTACCTTTAACCCGTTAGCCGTTCTTTCTTCCGTTAGTCGAATGGAATAAGAACTCTTAACCTTTACTGATTAAGTGCAGTAATCGCAATGGACAATACTATTACTGCGACTAAAATCCCGATAGGGACAACAAAACTTTCGTTTTGGTCTTAAATTACGAGCCTTTCATACGGTAGTTCCTGATGTGTAGGCATATTACATTTTAAAGATTTCTCTTAAGGACCTCCGACTTACTTCGTCACCATATTTTTTACTTTATACTTTCATACAGGTGGGCTCTAGCCGCTTTTGTACCAATACTACTTATACATTTCAGCCATTTAGGTGCTTTTCAGCCGACTTCACCGTGCTTTATACCATTTGGTATTAAGACCAAACAGCATAACGGAGTATTAAGGGATTGGGTATCGACATTTACCCAACAATAGGAATTTCACCTATCAAATCAAACAAACAGTTAAGCAAGTTTTCCTTGCTACGCTAACTTGTTTCCATTTCTGGAGTGTTTCGTTAGCGAACAATTCGCACGTCCATTTTTAGCATTCCTATATCTTCAGAAGCACGCTTTTCAAACTGCGAAACCATGATTCCATCTACCTCCATCAAAGGCATATAATTCATAATGTTTTTTCGTCCAATGATAACACCGGCGGCATGTTTTCCAGTTGTAGAAGGAAGACCTTCAAGAACTTTTCCAATCTCAAAAATCTGTCTTACATTGTCGTTAGAAGCAATCTCCTGCTGAAAGAAATCGTATTTCTCAAGTTGAGATAACAGTTCGATTTTTTTCTCGACTTTAGTGATGATTCCTTCCTCGTTTTTCTCTTCTACGATTTCGGTACTTGGAACATTCTTTGTCATTTTATCTGTTTCTTCATAAGACATTCCTAGAGATTTTCCGAGTGATTTAATGATAGATTTAACGCCTAGTGTTTGGAATGTGGCAATCTGGCAGACCTTTTCATATCCGTATTTTGCTTGTACATATTCCACGACATCATAACGATATTTGTTAGGGAAATCGACATCGATGTCCGGCATAGAAACACGTTCAACATTTAAAAATCGTTCAAATAACAATCCATCTTTAATTGGATCTAGGTTTGTAATTTTTAAGCAATAGCATAATAAACTACCTGCTGCGGAGCCTCGTCCTGGCCCTACCAGAATCTCATAATTCTTTTTCCAGACTTTTTCTGGAAGTGCGTTCAAGTCTGGATAATGGTCTTCTGGAAAGTATCTGCGAGGGTGTTCATAGACTTTATCATCTTTTGCCCATTGGATAAAATCAGCGGTAATCGTATGATAATCCATGAACCCCATCTTCTTAATAACATCGAATTCATATTCAAATCGTTTCCAATATACATCCAAATCAATGTCAGTACGTCCATCAAATCTTTCATGAAAACCTTCTTCGCATAGTTTTCTAAAATAAGATTCTTCCGTATATCCTTCTGGAATTGGGAACTCAGGTAACGCTTTTTCTTTTGGCACACGACCTTTACATTGTTCTGCAATTACCAAAGTGTTTGATAATATATCTGGATATTTCCGTAGCCAAGGACGAAAAGCCTGAATCATTTCATCTTCCGTTTTTAAGTACCATTCGTCATTAGCATCTACTAAAGCACTTGATTGAGCGATACTTCTGTCATAATAGGGAGCTTTTTTTGACTCCGGAATCATCGATAAAGCTGTTGATCTGTGATAAGAATATTCTTTTTTCAGATAATAGACATCGTTAGTTGCAACCGGTTTTATACCAAATCGATTCATCATGATATGAACTTTTTTAGAATCCAAATAAACTTTTTCCTGAGGAAGAAAATGGTTTTGAAACTCCATATATACATTCTCTGAACCGTATAAGCCAACAAGATATTCAAGAACTTTTTCAGATTCTGTCCAGTCCTGCTGCATAGCTTCATACAGCTTAAACACAAGACCGCTTGTCCCACCTGTTAGGCATATAAGGTCTTTTTTATACTCTTGTAAATCCTCTAATTTTATGCAAGCCATTTCTTTTTCATCACTGAAATTTGTGTTGGCAATCGTGCTTAGAGCTACAAGATTACGGTATCCTTCTCTTGTTTTTGCATAGAGTTCTATATTTCCGTAAATGCCTGAATGATAAACCATAAAAGTACATCCGATGATTGGTTGTATCTTATTTTTTATTGCTTCATTCTGATAATGCCATACATTATACATTGTATTGATATCAGCAACGGCAATACTCGGCATATCGTTATCCACACAGAACTGTACTAAATCTTTTGTTTTTAGTATTGAATTCAACAAGGAATACTCACTTTTTACATTCAAATGAGCAAATCCACTCAACGTAAACCGCCTCCTTTTCGTTTCATAATGTACAATTTGACGTACTCTTCATCATTAAAATGATGAGATTCTCTTTCTCACAATGCGAGAAATGAAGCATTGCAAAGCTTTCAGCTTGACTCGAAGTCCTGCATATAATCTTTGCATAGCTTCCGTTTTTCGAGTATTTCCATATGACCTGTACTTTGTATACTCATACTGCATCCAGCAGGGCTTACGTCGGAAGCCTGACTGAATGAGGGGATTCTTTAAGCTAGAATCCAAGGTAGGGTTTATATCCTATCTAATGTATATTATACTTTATTTAGATTACAAAATCGTGCTGTACGGATAGTATCTAATCCATTCACCTTACGACTGAAGCCACGAATATTCAGGCTACAGATAATAAAAAGCGGTCTTAAACAAGACTACTTTTTCACATTATCGATATGAAGATTTTTGAACATTTCAACCATAACATCGACCACAATAGAATTTCCCGCCTGCTTGTAACATTGAGTATTAGAGTTGATTTTCATCATTTTTAATGCGTCATCATCACTTACTCCCATAAGTCTAAAGCACTCCAGAGGGGTTAATTTTCGGATTCGATATGCTGTATAAACATGTTGATTTGCATAACCATGACACCCTGCAACAATAGTTGGAGCAAGCCCTCTATCACTAAATACTGTTCCACACTGACTTCCGTCGTTTGATATCTGCCCCACTCTTTCTACTACTTTTGGTAAATTTCCATGAGATTCGGCTCGTAACGTAGGAGCGTATCCCTGACTGATTTGAGGTTCTTTATCTTTAAATCCCCTGTCATTGATAACTGTGTTTTCGAGGACAAGGTTATCCTTTTGAACAGTTGTTAAAGCATTGCATGTTCCGTTCATTTGTGGTTCCAGCTGTTGTTTTGTTTCTTTGTTTCCATTTGGGGTTACATATCTTCCACGCATAGCTACGATTGTTTTCAATCCGCTTCTTTGACTCCTTAAAGAAGGTGCCGTATTGTTATAAACCCTTGGCTTATCTTCAAACCCTTGTGTATCATCGATGCAAATATTTGATTTTACAATCACTTTTGGCTGTCTGTCGCCTCCTTGCATTGTGCTTAATGTTGGAACTACACCGTTACCCGCATAAACTCTTCCTACCTGCGGATTTGCATAGTTTTCACGTTCCACAAGATTTCCAATTTGTTTGATTTGTGGGTTTGTAATAACTGAATCTTCTTTGTTATCAGGATACGTATCAAGGCTTGTAGCCGCATCCTGCTCTTCTTCATTTAATGAATCACAACATGAAGGAAGAATATTTCGAGCAATTAAATCTTTGATAAGTTTCTCTGCTTTTTCTGTTTTTATATAGTATTTTTCATCCACATTTCTTTCAAGAATATCTGCTAAAAGTTTCTTTAAGGGGAGTGGGTCAGGGAACTCATATGTGACATCTTCTAAAAAAGAAAACATAAAGCAGCGGTTCCGACTTTGAGGAATACCGTAATCTTTTGCATTTAAATCCTGATAAAAGCTGTGATATCCAAGGCTTTCAAGGAACTCAATCCAAGTTAAAAAGTCAGGCATATTCTTTTTATTGTGGATAGCTGACACATTTTCCATGAACAGAATCTGTGGTAAAGGAGCGTCTGATTCTTTCAGTTCAGTAAGAATTCTTTCTACTTCCCACAAAAGACTGCTTCGTGTTTTCGAGTTTTTACTCATTCCTTTTTGTTTGCCAGCCAATGAAATATCTGTACAAGGAAACGAATAAGACATGATGTATTCGTATGTTTCAGTATCTATAATTCCTAAATCAGAACCATGAATTTCCGTAATATCTGTGGGCTCATATTGTGTATTATGTACCGCATTATAACTGTTTACTGCATACTTATCAAACTCAATCATTCGGTAAGTTTCGAAGTTTATTCCCAGTCTTTTCATTGCCATAGCCTGAAATCCATATCCGGCAAAGAGCTCAATCAGGCGTATTGGTTTTGTTATTTTTACTGTTTCTTTATCTGTGTCAAACAGGCTCAATTGTTTCATCTGCACACCTCCGCGTACAGACAATTAGCCTTGTCCTTACAAGAAAATGCCAAAAGTGAGCCTGATGAATTCAGCGTGTTTGTTAAGCAATAGATGAGGTTAAATAAAACATTTAGTTAAGTCCTGCCGAATGTTTTACATATAAAACGATGAGTCAAAGGAATATATAACTTCTTATAAAGATGCTGTTAAAAGCGTCTTTTTTTATGTGTTGTTAAGCCTTTAGGCGTAATAAATGCCAAAGATTTCACCTTATTTGTATGGCTTGTTGTACACACGAGGTGATATGAAAAAATGAAAAAAACAGTAGCTGAGTTATTCGCAGGAGTTGGCGGATTTCGAGTTGGATTGAACGATGTTCAGTCGATTGATAAGTTTGGAAAAGCAGTTGAAAATGGAGATTGGGAATTTGTGTGGATGAATCAATACGAACCAAGCACAAAAAAACAGGATGCATTTGATTGCTATATAAAACGATTTGGAAACGAAAGTGCTTGTTCAAATGATGACATTTCAAAAGTCGATAAGGCGAATATTCCTAGCCATAGTCTTTTGGTTGGTGGCTTTCCTTGTCTTACAGGAGACACGAAAATCATGACAAAAAAAGGAGAGAAAGACCTTATCACAATCAAGGTTGGAGACCGTGTCCTTTCTCATGATGGACATTATCATAGAGTTCTTAATTTTTTCGATCAGGGAGAAAAAGAAACTTTTTATATCAAAGTCAGAGGATATCGTCCTATCTGTGCGACAGCAAATCACAAGTTTTTAGTTCGAGAAAAACATGTAAAATTCGATAAAAAAACCATCACAACAACATTTTCAGACCCTGAATGGATGAGTGTTGAAGAGATGGATGGACGTGATGTTTACTTTGCAGGGACATTTGCTCATTTAATCGGAACGGAATATTTTCATAAGACATACGATTGGAAACCTTTAGAAAGTATTACTGAAGCAGGCGTTCAGCATGTGTATGATATTGAAGTTCAGGATACACATTCTTTTGTGGCAAATTCTATTATTACGCATAATTGTCAGGATTATTCAGTAGCTCACACACTTTCAAAAGCCAATGGAATCGAAGGTAAAAAAGGTGTTTTATTCTGGCAGATTGCTGAAATTCTAAAAGAAAAGCAAACGCCATTCGGACTTTTTGAGAATGTTGACAGACTGCTTAAGTCGCCTGCAAAACAGCGAGGAAGAGATTTTGGAATCATGCTGAGAACATTTTATGACCTTGGTTATAATGCTGAATGGTATGTAGTTAACGCAGCCGACTATGGATCACCACAAAGAAGAAAACGAGTTTTTATCTTTATTTGGAACGACCATACTCGGTATGCAGATGAAATGAAAGATGCAAAATACACGGGTAATAGGGTAGAGGAATAATACAAAGATTATTGCCCCTCCCATTGAACCGTACGT
>ENA-OWZU01000205-OWZU01000205.1-human-gut-metagenome-genome-assembly--contig:-NODE-205-length-22233-cov-35.920868_pt1 | contig 22233 bp, 26 predicted proteins | sample MGYA00249263_ERZ652121 | MGnify/ENA primary metagenome ERZ652121 (study PRJEB26925, sample SAMN05827113) | human gut metagenome | biome: ENVO:2100002; feature: ENVO:00000062; material: ENVO:00002003... | reverse complement strand
AACTACCTGTGGTTGGTTTATCTCCAACTGAACTCATGCCATGCCCGGCACACAACATCAAGACGGTATGCTTAAGCAAGCCTTTCCGTCTGTTGTAAATGAGAACGAAGATACAGTAAAAATTGATATTACACAATACAAGGATATTGTGGATGTATCAGACAACGGGCAGTTTGCTTTTAAAAATTATGGCATTATGATGGATGGACAAGTAGAAACATTTGACTGTCTGCCAGTAAGAAAAACCTGTAGAACATTGGGAGATATTCGAGAATCTGGAAAAGATTTGACCAAATATATCCTAAGTGACAAACAGGAAGAACAGTTCAAATATCTTCGTGGAAGCAAAAAAATCCATCGCACAAAACCTGATGGAACACCATATTTCTATACAGAAGGAGCTATGTCTCCATACGATTCATTATCGCTTCCATCAAGAACGATGCTGACAAGTGAGGGCTCAACATCAAGATGTACACATATAATTCCCGACGAGCAAACAGGAAAACTTCGCATTTTAACTCCTGTTGAAACCGAACGATTACAGTGTTTTCCAGACGGATGGACCAATACTGGCATGTCAGAAAGAAGACGATATTTCATGATGGGAAATGCTCTCGTTACAGAAATGATTCATAGAATCGAGCCTTACCTTAGTAATATTATCGAGCACGAATAAGCAAAAAAAAGAGCAAACAGCAATGGATATAATCCAAAGTTGTCTGCTCTTTTTATTACTGTTCTTCTTCCTCTTGAATGTTTTCTATTGCCTTTTCAAGCTGAACAAGAATACGTCTTGTCTCATTAATCAGCTTTCTGGCTGTATCTTTTTCATCTTGAGAAGCGTACCCACTTATAGTTGTCTTAATGTATTTTTCAAAGACGTTCCTTTGAGAAACAAGAGAGTCTGAGATATTCTTAATTGTTACTTCTGAACGGTTTCTGCGTACTGTTTTTTCAGCTTTTAGCTGTTTTAGGTAAGAACGATTTTTTAGAGATTCTTCAAGAATCTCATCCTGCATAGAACGTTCGTTAAAGTCTTTATATGTTGTAACAATCCAATAAACATCTTTTTGGTTTATTGAATATTGGTCGATATTTGTAAAAACTTCTCTTGCTTTATCACTTCCGTAATAATAGATATTCAGGAACATAGATGTTTTTGTATTCTTCCAGTCTCTAAAGCCAAGACTTTTCAACTGCTTCTGAACTTCTGTCACAAGAGATGAAAGAGAATATCCCATCTCTTTGAAATGCGTAAATTCTTCTTTTGTTGTTGGTCTTGAAGGAAGGTTTTCAAAGCTTTCGATGACTTTAAAACAATCTTCTACAGTCATGTGACGAGCTAGCATATTCGTCTGATTATAGATATCTTCAATATCTTTTTTATCACTGCCCATTGGAATCATTAATGCCGGAACTGTTTTGAATGTTTCTAGAATGATCTCTTTTCTTCCTGGGTAACTTCCTTCTTCAGCGTGCTGAATAAGTTGTTTAATGGCTCTAAATCGTCTGTGACCTGATTGAATCTGATACACAATTCCAAGTGTAGATGAATCAAGAACAGGCAAAACAACTAAAGGTTGCAGTAAGCCTAAATGAAGAATACTCTTTTCCAACTCGTCAATTCCAGCTTGATCCATGCTGTACTGATTGTCTCTTTCAATAAGTTTATCAACGTCAACAAGAATGTTTTCATAGCGATAGCAATACGTGATTCCTTCGTCTAAAGTTTCTGTAACATCTCGAATCACTTGTTGAATTCCATTCGTTTTATCAGCTGAAACTGTTTCTTTTATACGCTCAATCTCTTCATTCGTTGCAGTGATTGGAAGCACCAAAGCTTGTACAGCAGCCCTTCCATCTTCACGTAAAATCTGAATTCTCTTTACCCCGTCAATTACATTGTAGCGACCTGTCGGACGATTATATTTCATTCCATGGTTTTCAATTTCTTCCACTTCCTGAGATAGAATGACAGGCTGAATAACTCTTTCAAGAACAGATTTGCGAAGAGCATTACTGCATTCTTTCGTTTCACATTCATTTATATCTTCAAGTTTTACCACTGTGTAATTGTAATTTTCGCTATTCGTTTCCACCTGCTCGTCCATTACAAAACCATTCTGATATGGGGAACTTCCAAATAGTGTTTTACCCGTTTTTGTTCCCTGTGTAGAGTTTATTTTTTCCACGATAGATTGTTTTTTTGCCATAATCTAATTCTCCTTTTCTATATGAAAACACGTTGAAGTTTGCCGTGCTCTGCTTCTTTTTTAATGATACGCTTTTCGATTTCCTGACATAATTCGATGTATGCTTTTCTTAAAGGAGCGTAAGCTTTATCCTTTTTGCATACTGGAATAATACCTTCGTTTATGCTTTTTGAAATCTTAGTATTCACATCTGGAATTTTTGTTTCAAACGGTTCAAATACTGTGTTATTAAGAATCAGCTTATCTAACGTACGGTTTCCAGAGAACTTCTGATACAGGATTCCAAGAGGTTCAAAGTACGGATAAACAAGATTTAATTCTTCTAAACGAGCAAAAATTGCTGAGATTCCGTTGATACTTTCAGGCGTCATCGTAGTCGGTACGATTAGATAATCAGAAGCAAATAAAGCGTTGATTGCATGTGCACTTAGACTTGGGTTTGAGTCAATAATAATGTAATCATAGTTGCCTTCTATTATAATCGTATCAACAATCATCTTTAGCATAAGGAAGGATTTTGACACGTTTTTATACACCCAGTTTGCATCATTATGTAGAGCAAGCTCGGCTACAGAAAGGTCAACGCCACGTACGGGAAGGATGTCAAAATCATATTCTTTCATCTTTATTTTCCATCCGAATTCCCCTTTAATTTGATATCTGTGTTCATATTTTCCACGAGATACACAATCCATAATCTCCCAAATAGCAGGTCGATGTCCATCAATTGCAATGTCTGACATAAGTGTTCCAATGCTTGGTGAAGAGTCATCCCACGTTTCAATTCCTGTCATTAAAGATGCACTACCTTGAGAGTCAAAATCAATCAAAAGAACATTTTTATCAAGCGCTTCTCCTAAAATCTGAGCACAACAGACAGATGTTGTTGTCTTTGCAACACCACCTTTTTGATTATAGATTGCGATGCATTTTGCCCTATTTTTTGCGTTCGTATCCATAAAATCAAGACCTCCTTCTACACTTTTATTATAAGATAAATCAGCTTGTTGTTTCATCACATATTATTAGTATATCATAGAATGAATCTACACTTCAAAGGCTCGTTAATATACATGCATTAAAAAATGATTATACAAAATAAAGGGAGTAATTGAAACAAATAATATCTAAGTTAAGGTGGTTTGGCAATGTGTTTTTTGCTTGTTTTTTTGAGGTGGTTTTAAAGCGTCAGCAGGACTTGTTTTAACTTTCCTGATTTTGCTGAAAGTTAGTTCGACTCTCCTTAAGGAGTAAAAGGAAATACATATAAAAAAGTTAAGAAATAGACTGGTTTTTTCAAGAAAAAGCAGGAAATTTTAAGTTTGGAAATCGAATTTGAGAATTTCAATTTTTTAATAGTTTTTTTAAAGATAATTTCGTTTTTCGTAATTAGCCGTTTTTTACACGTTATTTAGCGAGATTCATTGTTTGGAGTAAAAATAAAGTATTTTAAGAGCTTTTTTAGGGCTTTGACTTGTTCTTTACTTCAGTAAAAACTCAAGTCATCAATCCCCATAAGCAACATAAAAATCAGTCCTCTCGAGAAAGACGTATCAAAAATCATTCAAAGAAAAAAACAAGTAAAATGTTCCCAGTAGAATGTATAGTCGTTTTAAACAAGGAAAGTTCTAAGAAAAATCCAAACATATACAAAACAACTCTCGAATAAAACTATTTAAAAGCTTGGAACAAACAAATTTTAAATCATTCAAAGAAACGGGGGGTAAGAATCAGGTAAATGTTTTTTTATGGATTTTATTGTGGATGGTTTATTGGTTTATTTGTACTCAAAGAAAATTCGAATTAACATTCAATATAAATTCACAACAGTATTTGTCGTTTCTTTGCTTTTTAATATGATTCTAGTAAAATCCCAAAATGAATCAGGTTTATTTATGGAGTTTGATACGTGTTAAAGTTTCCGTTCGAGGAGATATCTATTCATTCGTATCAATAATCATGGTAAGAAAAAACTAAAGATAAACAAAACAAAATCTGCTCACTTGCCGTATTGGAGAAACGAAACAAACACGGCGCAACCTATCCGTGAAATGATGTCCTTATAAATCCGATTCATCATCGAATCAAAATATTTGTCATTACATTCGAGAAAATAAAATCGAATATAAACCACATGCTTTTCCGTTAGTCAACCAAGCGTTTACTAGAGTTTTCGGGCGTTTGTTGTGAGTTTTGTAGGTGTTGCTTCATCCGGAGAAGAAACAAAAAAATCTCAAATGCATTTTCACCGTTCTTACCGTTAGAGAATATTCACGCACGCAAGAAATATCCACATCAAGACAAACTCATCACAAAACCAAATCAATATGACTTCGACATCGCTCTTAAGCTGTTCGAATAATAAATCGAATCAGATTCAGTTTGTTTCTCGGTGATAAACGAGTGGTTTACTCGAATTTTGTGACGATTGTTATATAGAGTGAGGGCGGGTTTGTTAAACGAATTTAATTCGAGCTTTGTTCAGTTTCTATTTCTTGAAAAAAATCTGAACAACATCCATAGCAGACTTGTCCAAGCTCCGAACGTTATCGAGTAATCTCGTTGTGCTTCGTGGTTATACCCCAAACAGCACCTCCAATAAAAATCCAAATTGTTCCATTCTAAACAAAGTCAAGCTCCGAACAAAATCAAAACAATACCCATTCACCGTTTCTGCTCCGAGTGAAATTAATTTGTTGAGCCTTAAAAGTATCGAAATAAATACTCGTGTTATTTTTGCGAGTTGTTCTTGGCGAGCGTGCAATGCAGGTTAAGTGGATTCAAGAGCGAGCGAAATTGGATTCATCAGGATTTGTTCGGCATGATATACCCGTATAAAATTCCCAACAGCATCAAGTCTAGCTTCGAACAGTCTGAATAGGGGGCGTTGTTCAATCTACAAACAAACTAAAAATGAACCTGTCAGCCGTGAACTTCTGACGTTGTAAGAAATGTGAAGTTTCTTTATAAGAGTTTGTTTGGGTTATTACCTGAACGAATTATTTCTATCGTTGTCAGCTCCGAACAGATTCAGATTATATTCCAAACAAAATCACAGCATTATCATCCGAGTAAAATTCTAATAAAATTCCGGCAATATATTATTCGTATTAATCTACGGTTTTGATTCGGATAAAATTGTCAGTACCACATCATCAGAGCTGTCTCGTCGATTTCGAAATCGTAAAATAAATTCAGATAAATATCCGTGCCGTATTCGAATTTGTGATGTTACAGTTCTCGAAATATGCGAGTTCAAGCTCCGAACAAACAAGTAGGTTATCACCCGGATAAACATTTGAATCAATCTCGACATAATTTGATTGAGAGTAAGGCTCGGATAATATCCTCGAATAAAATCAGGATAAAGAATCGAAGAGTCAGGGGCAATCCCGTTGTATACGAGCGAGCTAGGTGGTTGAATAAAAATCAGGAGAAAAGAGACAAAGGCAGTTGCGAGCGAAATCTAAAAAGAACCATAAAAGCACGGAAGAAAAATCCAAAAAAAGATTGTACGTTAAAAGATAGGGTGGATGTGTTTTATGTAAGCTGTCAGCATACAAATAAGAAGCAAACAAATAAACGTATAAAGTTTGCAAAAGCCTCGTTTTATATACGAGTAAATCAAAGTTGTTTGACCGAGGTAACTCTAAGCAGCATTCAGAAAATCATGAAGGCAACTCAGTATCTTGCATTACATAGTAGTAAAGCAATAAAACTCCGATACAAGCGAATATGTTTCGATTCTCTCTTTGTCGTTTTTGCGAGGATTCTACTTCGCATAATATTCATCCCAAATTCAAGCAATCCACTTATCTTGATTTTCATGGAATAGATTGGATATCTTCTGTGGGATAAATTGAGTTAAGTATAAGTACGAGATTAGATTCCTGCTATAACTTGTGGAGTTACTCTTGTGCGTGATGAAATTGCTGTTGTAGGCTAGAAAAAGATTCGTGAAATTAATTTTCTACTGTAGCTTGTGAATTTTTTGTCATATATAACGAGGGCACTATTGCAAACAAGATTGGTTTTTGTGAGATTCGTTTCCCCGTTTAGCAATTGACATTGTTAGGTTTTACAGCAGGAAGTGTTTCAACAGTTTGCTGTATTAGTGTGATACCAGTTTCCTATTTTCAGCTTTGCGTTAGATATCGTTTTAATAACGAGAGCGTTGTCAAAGAGTGTATTGCAGATGATACACCAAATATGGAGATTGGTTTCCCGTTTATCTTGTAAGCGGAATGAATGAGGTTACTGTGATCTAAAAAATATTAACTGTTCAGTATTTTTTTACATGAGACTGGTTCCCCATTTTCGATTCCACAATAAGCACAAACTTGATTACGAGAGCGTTGTCGTGGCTTATGTTGAACAAAGAGGACAGAGCACAAGATTAGCTTCCCACTGTGAAATATAGAGTCAACAAAGATTGGTGTGGAAAGACGTTTCAGCTATTCATTAAAAATCGTGAGATTTATTCCCCACTTCAGCTGTAAGGCAAATAATCATTTTAGTGATGTGAGTGTTGTCAGAAGCCGTGTCTTGTGAAGCAGGGGGCGAGATGCGACTGGTATCCCACTTTAATTTTTTTCATTCCTTTAGGAATCCCAGAGAAGAAGAACAACACATTTTGGCAAGTCCAGATTATCTCCAATTCAAATCATCGAAAAAGCCCAATCATCATGCAAGAGTCTTGGAAGTTTTTGTTGGAACCTATAATGCGAAACGCAAGAAAGTGACACAGAAGACAAAAAACGAAAAGACTCCATCAAGTAAGCACTCGGCAAACAACACAAACAACACTCCAATCACCAATCGTTGCACTTGTAAATACCATACTCAAAACTTATCATCATTCCTGTTTGCAGATTCTTGGTATAGAACCTGCTCGGAAGTTGCCAACTTTCTTCGAGGTCAACGAGTAATTTACCAACAATTTCAGACGAATCATAATCCGAATCAACTCCAAATAATAATCACTAAATCGATGATGCGACATGCTCAAAAAAAGCTTCTAAAATATTTGTAGGACAACTTGTCGTGGTTAATTGTACGAGCAAAGGAGTGGTTTATTTATGTTGCAATATATTCAGTCTCTAAAAAAATACCCTTTCAAACTCACCTTATGTGGAGTTTTATTCTGTGCTTTATGCGTATGTGTGTTTTGCATTCCTGACAAAACCCATCAAACCATCTATCAACATTTCTCTAATTTTGAGAATTCATCGTCCAGAGATTTTCAGGAGATTACCATGGGTGAAGCTTTGGAATATTTCGATTCCAACGACAGCGATGTGATTCTTTATTTCGGATACGATGCCTGTCCGTTTTGTAAAAGAGCCGGCTCGTATGTTCTGGGAGTTGCTAATGAGTTTAACATGAACTACAAAGTTCGCTATGTAAAGACCCGTGACACATTCAAAAGATTAACCTATTCTGATTCCCAAAGAAAAGCCCTCGCAAAACACATGAAAAAATATATGTCTAAAAACGAGGACGGTAAGCTGTGGTTATATGTTCCGACTTTAGTCAGGGTCAAGAACGGAAAAGCCATTGAAGGTTGCACAGGGCTTGTCAAAGGATATAATCCGGATAATAAGCCGACAAAAGAACAGGATAAAAAAATTTACAAGAATTATAAACGAGTCTTTCTCGCAGAATAAAACATTAAAGGAGCTTAACAGCTCTTTTTTAGTTTGAGCTGTTTGAGTACAAAAAAAGGACTCGCTAAAACATAAAGCGAGCCCAGCTAGAAAGAAAGGTGGTCGAGAGTGATTATCTAGAACTAAACGTGTTTACTTATATTGATCACTTATGATAGGAGAAAAGATCGTGTCCGTTATGCAGGCAATTTATGATATTGAGTGCAAGAATGATACAGTTATTGCAGCACATCGAACACATGAAATAAAAATCTCTCGACCTGAACGAAATTTAATCAGAAGCAAAGATGTCTTTCCTTGCTTCCATCATCATTATATCTCATCCAGTTTTCAAAATCATTTCATCTTCTTAGTGTTTTTGTTCGTTCTTTCTAAGGAAAATCACTAGAAAGTATGATTGAGCTTAGTATCTAAGTAGTGTATAATATATTTGTATGTAAAATGAAAGAAGGGATGGCATGAATTTAAGCATCGTAATCATCGTTAATATAATTTTTTCGATGATGGTTGGATTATATACAGAGTCTGTATGGGGTGCTGTAATCATGTTCCCTATTCAACTTGCAGTAATCATCGTTCTATCATTTATTGAGTGCCAACTTGGATGGCAGATGATTGTAATCGGGTGTATACCCTTGATGATGATTGGATTTTATGACGTATTTTTTCGCAATAATCAGTAAAAAGTAATTTCGTAATGTCTGTCAAGAAAAGTGGCAACATATTTGCAAAGAGAATATTCTGATATCGAGGTAAATCTATGCTTTCATACAATGTAAACAAGATTATGGAAAAGCTCAAGCCATGTGAAAAAGATGAGCTGTACAAGGAGTTGTGGTTCGAACACATAAAAAAGGACGTTGTTGTTTTTGCAAGTTCAAATCACATTCCTGTAAATTCACAGCTGGCTGACGTTGTGGCTAAAAATCTTGTATTTCAATCCGGATATGATTTCAATAAATCCTATTGGGATAATATTAAAAGTCAGCTTTGCAAAAATTAAAAAGGAGGAAGTAAATGTTATATATTTTGATTCGAACAGATGGAGATGTTATCACAACTTCTCGGTACAGTACACTGGAAAAAGCAAAGGAAGCTATGGTATCTGAATATGTTTCATTATTACCGTCGGCAGACAGTTTAAATGTTGAAAAATCAAACATTGAAGAAACGGATGCTCACTTATGTTTTGGGAGCAACCGTTACCTTTGGAAAATCGAGATCATTTCTTGCTAGTTTGTTCTAAACCACTGGTTCTAAACCATTGTAAAACGTAGCACGACTCGAACTTATAGAGTTCTTTGGTTTGAGCACGTAAAGTTCTAAACCACTGTTAAATATAGTACGATTTGAACCGTTAAAAACAGTGGAATAGAAAAAGGCAGTACACAGCCAAGAGCTGTGTCCGACCGACTACTTAGGACACCAGACCTTACGAGGTTCTGGGACTTGCGAAACGCCAAGGAAGAAAGTGTGAAAGGCACATGCGTTTCTGAGCATCTCTTGGCTGAGGTGTTCTTCTACTCGACAGCTAGATGAGTAGCGACAATCATATAGCAAAGCGACCTGTTAAAAGCAGGTCTTTTCTTTTGCAAAAAAACAACAAGAAGTGGAGTTGAGATGCAACGCTAAGTACTGTATAATATATGTAGTAAAAGAAACGGAGGAATACTATGCAAACAAAACCCGATATTCTATCTATATTAAATTCAAATCAGCATCAGCCTATGATGCCACAAAGTATTCGAGACTCTATAGCAAGCGATTCTTCTTCTATGATTAGCACTATGACAAGAGCTGGCGTAGATGTAAATCGAATCACCAAATCAGAACGAAAGATATACAATGACTGGTTGTCTGTTGGTAAAAAAGATGTGGATGATAAGCGAATAAAAGCCTATGCACAAATGATAAACGTATGTAATGGATATCGATTCTTTTTAGGAAATCACAGCCGTTACACCATCAATCAAATCATTGTCGCAAGATTTATGTTTCTTCGAGAATACAATGCTTTAGAGCTTTTGACTTTAAATGATGACATTGGCGAAGATAACAATGATGCCCGTGTCAACAGTATTCGTTATCAGTCTTATATGTATAACCTTTCACTTTATGGATTGACTCCAGACCAAATCATCGATTTACTTCAATCAAATCCTGCTACAAAGAATAAGATGCGGGATAAAGACATTCAAACCCTAATGAATGATATTCGCAACGACGGATTTATAAACGGTCATGATGCAGATGAAATGGCGATGATGGGGTTGCTATCAACTTTGGAAAACACTGCGTTCAATGTAGAATCCGTCAAGAAGTCTTTTATAAAAGTCTTGGAGGGAAACCTAAATACCCTTTTGAACGTCGATTCTTACAAGAAGCTTGGTGGACTTCAAGCCTTGTCAAAAGCAATAGAAAGATACTATGAAACATATCACAGCTTTGAAAGATGCAGTATTGTAGACCGAGGGATTGCGACCATCGTATATGCTTTGATGGTATTGCAGGCACCTTGGCAGACTATCATGGCTTCCTGCTTTATGGAATGGATTGAAACTCTTGCAGATACCGAAACAGAAAAGCTGAACTTCATTACTGTGGCAGAGAAAAAAGAAGTGCAACATGAATTGAATCTTGATTCTGCTGTCGATGCAATCTTAAACGGCAAAATGCCAAAAAAAGTCGAAGAATACATAGAACTTTATGAATCCATTGTAGTTTTCAGTGGACTTGTAAATCGTTATTCAGATTCTACATCTCTAATTAACATTGATTTAAGAAGCCACAGCAGTCTTAATCATATTCGAAAAAACATTGGAGCTTCATTTAACAACGAGGAATGGAACGCCATGACATTAGAAGACCAGTGCTTCGTTATTGTTCAAATCATTCTTATCAATAACATTCGTATGGCTTCCGATGCACAGAAAAAATGGATGCCAAAGGACGTTGAAGGATTTATTGGATATGCTCCTGATGTTGATTTTTCAAAGAAGTCCCCTTCCAAATCCAAGAAAAAGAAAAACAAGACAGACCGAGCAACAAAGACAATGGAGCATCTTGAAAAAGAACTCACAAAAACAAAAGAAGACAAGGAGTCAATGCTTTCGGAAATTGAGTCTTTGAAGCGTCAGCTTAAAAACGCCAAAGATGAAGTGAAACAGCTTCGCACAAAAACTCACGAGCTTGATAAAGTTATCGAAAACGCTCAAAACGAACTTCACGAAAACGATTTGAAATCTGAAGAACGTGAAGAATTGAATCGTCTAAGAGAATACGCATTCAGTATCTCTGACAACGGTCAGGAAGTTTCTGAATCTTCTTCGGTGCCTGAAGCAATCAACGAAGATATCATTCGTGATGCAGGTGAAATTGTTATTCTGGGTGGTCATACGACTTTATGCAGAAAAATCGTAGACAAATATCCGAATGTCAGATGGATTGACGGACGCAAGAGAGTCCCTTTCGATATGATCAAGAACGCTAGCCATGTGTTTTTCTTGTTTGATTTCATGAGTCATGGAACGTATTATGAAGGATGTAAGCTTTGTACAGCCAATCATGTTCCATTTGACTACATCCAAGGAACAAACCTTCAAAGAGCCGAACATCAGATGATTCAGGCTCTTGTCTAGAGGTTTTTTGGTATGTTTTTGAAAAGTAAGAAGTATCTGTATTATGTCGTATATTCCTATTCGGCTCAAGACGGATTTGGAGTCGCATCAAATATAATTGAGTTAGATAACAAACTTAATTCAGAAAAGTTCGTTAAAAAAGTCCAAGAAGCCCTTTGTGAAGAAACTGGCTATGAAAATATCGTGATTCTGAATTGGAAAAAACTCAAAAATTAAGCTGTCATTTGATTATCTGTAACTAGGCCACTCGTGACTTCAGTCATGAGATGAATGGATTATGTACTATCCGTACAGCACGATTTTGTAATCTAAATGTTGTACAATATGCATTGGACAGAGTGTAAATCCTACTTTGGATTCTAGCTTAAAGAATCTCTCATCCTGTTAGGCTCAGGCATAAGCCTCTGCTGGATGCAGTATGAGTATACAAAGTACAGTATTCTTGTTCAGCTTTTACCGTTCTAAACCAGTTCTAAACTACTGTTAAAAGCAGTGGAATAGAAAAAGGCAGTACACAGCCAAGAGCTGTGTCAGACCGACCACTTAGGACACCAGACCTTACGAGGCTCTGGGACTTGCGAAACGCCAAGGAAGAAAGTGTGAAAGGCACGTGCGTTTCTGAGCATCTCTTGGCTGAGGTGTTCTTCTACTTGTTTGCTAGACAGGTAGCGACAATCATATAGCAAAGAGGGGCTTATCGAAAGATGAGTCTTTTTTTGTAGCTTATTTTCAACACAAAAACAGAGTCGTTTTTCTAATGTTTTTAACAAAAAGCGAAATAAGTAGTGTTGAGAAAGTGAGCTATATAGTGTATAATATATTTGTAAAGAAAAGAAGCAAAAGGAAGGGGTGCTTATGCTAAAGCTAAACGAAAATCCAGTTGAATTGAATGGCAAAAAATGGTTTTTCTATGGAGGTGTTTACCAATATGGTAGTCTTAACGGGAGTCTAGGAATTATTGCAAAAGGACCTCGTGGTGGGCATTATGTAATGATTACCGAGAATCTTTTTAATTACGGCAAGCCAACTGTGGGCGGTTATATCGCATTAAACCCAGAACTTAGAAGAAAAAAAAGATATTGGGGAATGGCGGAGCTCGTAAAACAAATGTTTTGTGAGGATGAAGAGTCTACTTTAGATATGTATAACGGGTATCGTACATTGCTTAAATTAAAACCCGAATTCGAAAAAATGATTCGAGATGATGACAGAAAAGGAGGAAATAAAAATGAGTAAATATTATTTTGCGTATGGAAGTAATCTTGATAAGCGTGCAATGCGTTTTCGTTGTGTGTCAGCTCGTCTCGTTGGACGTGGAGTTTTAGAAGGATACAAACTAGTATTCAGAGGTGGTGCGTATGGCTATTTAACAGTCGAGCCTTGTGAGGGAAGCTCTGTTCCAATCGGAGTTTGGGAAATTGATGAGCTTGATGAACATAACTTGGATTTATATGAAGGCTATCCTGGCTTTTACAGAAAAGAAAACATTAAAATTCCTGTAACGAGATTTAAATCCAGCGATTCTTCTGTGACTGAAGAAATTGAAGGTATGATCTACTTAATGAATGATGGCTATAAGTTTGCTCGTCCAACAAGCGATTATATAAGAACTTGTATGAATGGATATGCAGATTTCTTATTAGATACAAATTTTTTAGACAAAGCCGTTCAAGAAGTCAAAGAAAAAACGAAAAATATGCCTAAGCATCGTTTCTGGGTTTAAGAAAGTGGTGTAAGTATGTTATTAAATATAATTTGACAAGATATCAGTTCTAAACCATCGTTAGAAACGGTGGAATAGAAAAAGGCAGAACACAGCCAAGAGCTGTGTCCGACCGACTACTTAGGACACCAGACCTTACGAGGTTCTGGGACTTGCGAAACGCCAAGGAAGAAAGTGTGAAAGGCACGTGCGTTTCTGAGCACCTCTTGGCTGAGGTGTTCTTCTACTTGTTCGCTAGGCAAGTAGTGACAATCATATATAGCAAAGAGACCTGTTACTAAAGCAGGTCTTTTCTTTTGTAAAACGACGGGGGTAATGTTGAACAAACGTGCGAAATATTGTATAATATACTTGTAAACGAATGATATAGCAACCGTATTAAGCCCAACCAATAAAGGTTTGTGCTTATGCCGTAAACAGAAGGTGATTATATGCAACTAGAAATCGTAAAACAAGACATAACAACCATTTCATCTGACTTTCTCATCTGCCATTGTATCAGCGCTGATGCTGCCATGGGAGCAGGAGTTGCTCTTGCACTCACTCGACGTTTCCCAGCTATGAAAGCTGAAGTTAAAGCCTGTCTCAACGCCATGTCAGCTAATCAAGTAGGTCAAGTGATATTGTACGTAGATGATACAACGTACGCAGCAGTAGCAAATATGGTTACTAAGACACATTATTGGGACAAATCGTCGACAATGCCACAAGGTGTCTACCTCAACAATCTTCGTGAGTGTCTTACTACTGTGAAACTAGTTCTGCTATCCAGAGGTAGTACGAAACTTGCTATGCCTAAGATTGGTTGTGGATTAGACAGATGTTCATGGACTGATGTACAAAAAGTCATTGTGGATGTATTTGGAGATACCGATATAGATATAACAGTTTGCGTATTGTAGCAAACAAGGAGAAAAAACGGAAGAGTTAATGAACAACCCTGAAATTGCTTCTTTAATGGATGGATTAAATTTCAAGACGATTAAGACGTTGATGAAAGACTCGGAAAATAAAAAGTTATTCGATTTATTAAAGAAACATAAAAAAGAAGAAGGAACTTGTGTATATCCTGAATGTGGTAAAGAAATGCACTACAAAGGGGCGTTATATACTTGTGAGTACTGTGGTAAATTTGTTGCCGTAAAAGAAATCTGCGGTGATGGAATCGAAGATAACGTAAAACTTAAAGAAGTTATGGAAGTTCTTAACAGTATTAATAGTTAGAAAAGGCCAACTCGCCAATCGTACCGATTGAAGAGCTAAACTCTGCGCTCTCGTGACTTGGGTAATGTTCTATTTGAGTACCACATGTTTCCCCTTTGTAGAAATATTGTCGCATTGAATATTTTGACTTAGTGAAAGAAAACGGGGACTCGAAATGTTCTATAGTATAAAAATACTATAGAAAGAGTCATAAGAGCGTTCAAATTGTAAACAGGAAGCGATTGTATGCTATGTAAAATATACCAAACAACATTCGAATTAAACCACAGTAAAAAGCTTAGCCGTGCTATTACGTCCATGCAAGCTGGTTCTGGTAATTATGATTATTTCTATGCTAAGCCCTCTGTTTTAGAACCAATAATGAAACCTTATAATTTCCATTTCAATGAATGGGAGCTTATCATATGGAATTTCAACCCCGAACTCCCTGAGCATTGGACATATTTCAGCCAGTCCGTCTCTTGTGGAGTGGCATCTATCGAAAGCCTCAATTTTCTAAATGAATGGTCAAACGACTGGATGCCTAGAGATGCAAAGAAACGTCTGCAAACATCATACACTGTATATAAAATTGTAGATGAAAACAACAATATCATTGATACGACACCTTATATCGAGCATTATTTTGAAGTGCTACGCCAAAGATGGCAAAGACGTCACAATTTCCCAAAATCACCCCAGAAAGAACCCTCAGCAAGAGACTTCTACTTTTTACGACACCCTCGCACTACGAATGAAAAAAAGCAGGCTATTTTGCCTGAAGATCTCCGATGGTTGTGCGATAACGGATATCATATAAAGCAAAGAGGACGAAGAAAGAATTTGCCGACCGTGTACGGCGATAATCCGGTCGATATTCCTCGATGCTGGAAAGACCGTACAAAGCAGAGTGCTCAATATAACAGCAATTTAAAAGCAAAACGCAAAAAATGCAGAGGCTATTATCAGTAGCACGGAAAGGAGCTCAAAAATATGAGTGATAAAATTCAACAATTAATAAACGATATAACCGCCGATATAATCGATATCTATGATATACACATACCGATTCATGATATGAATGATGTCGTAACAACGTTGGGTGGATATATTGAAGAAAATAAGGATATATGCGACAGCGCCATTAGAAAGCAAAACGATGGGTTTGTCATATACATGCCTTCATCTTACAACGTGGAAAGAAAACAATTCGCTATAGCACAGGAGCTAGGACATTTGTTCTTGCATATGGGGTATAAAATAAGCCAAAAGTTATGGGATGAACAAAAAAATATGGTTTATTACGAATCTAAATCTCCATTAGAAGAATATCAGGCGAATGATTTTGCAGAGGCTTTGTTGATGCCAAAGGATGTATATAAAAAGGTATTAGATCAGTACACAGTGGGTAACAAAGTGCAAACAGCCAAGATTGCAGAGTATTTTGGGGTTTCTATTTCGACAGCATACAGCAGAGGAAAATCGTTAGGGCTTTTAGCTTAAGAGCTAAGGCTCTTTTTTAGTCTTCTCTTCCCTACCCTCTCAAGGCTTATTGTAAAAAACGAAACAACCGCACTAGAGTGTATGTGCTAAATATGGTATAATACAGTTAGTTAAAGGAGTGATTCAATGTACGCAGATAGTAACAAACCAGTATTTGTCACTGTGGCAGGTCCACGTGATTATACTGATAACGAATTCGTTACAAATATTTTAGATGGATTGTTGTCCCATATCGTAACGAAACATAATCGAAGAGTGCACATCGTAGAAGGAGGAGCTTCAGGTGTTGATTATCTAGCAAAGAGATATGCTCTTCAAAGAAGAGTAGAATACACAGAAATCAAAGCTGACTGGGAACAGTATGGGCGTTCTGCCGGCCCTAGAAGAAACGGGAAAATGGCAGAGATATCAGACTATTGTATTGTGTTCTATAAAGGGACGAAGGGCTCTGCAAGCATGATAGCTGAAGCCTTAAAAAAGGGAGTTCCGGTGTATGTTATTTCGATTTCAACTAGAGTTGGCATCGGAAAAAAATTCATGATAAACAGTTTAGAAGATTGGGAATATATAAAGGGGACTTTTTAATGGTTAACAATAATGTCATTAACATGTATCAAATTTTGATTCTTGTTGTAAGTGTATTTTGTGTATATTTAACGGTTAGATTAGAACAGTGTCGTCATAAATTAAGCATGTCTAAACAGGTCATTGCCGTCGTTGACAAAGAGCGTCGACGTTTACAGGAACAGTACGAAGGCTCTGCTAAACCGGTTCCTGCAAGTGCTTTTATTGAATGGCTTAACGAGGTTGGTTCTGAAAACTAAAAAAGGGAGAAAATCATAAGAAAATAAATTACTGTTGAAGTCCGAAACGCTCGTGACTTCAGTCGTGAGATGAATGACGAAAGTACTATTCATACAGCACGATTTCGCAACCTAATTAATGTATAATATATATTAAGTAGGATGTAAATCTTGCTTTGGATTCTAGCTTAAAAAATCCCTCATCCAGTTAGGTCTCCGACGTAAGCCCTGCTGGATGCAGTATGAGTATACAGAGTACAGTCCACATGGATTGGAAATGCTCAAAAAGCGAAGCTATGCAAAGACTATATGCAGGACTTCGAGTCAAGCTGAAAGCTTTGCGATGCTTCATTTCTCGCATTGTGAGAAAAAGAATCTCGTCATTTCAATGATGAGAGTACGTCAAAGCCATATTTTATCAACAGGTTTGATGGTGACAACCGTATTCAGCACACCTGTATTTGCCGCTGAATCATCCACAAACGTGGCCGATGAATTGTGGGCGACTCCCACTGTTGTATATGGATGAGCTCTTTCTGAATCCGAAGTTCTAAACCATTGTGATTTATAGTACGATTCGTATTTTTACAATGGAATAGAAAAAGGCAGTGCACAGCCAAGAGCTGTGCCCGACCGACTACTTATGACACCAGACCTCACGAGGTTCTGGGACTTGCGAAACGCCAAGGAAGAAAGTATGAAAGGTACATGCGTTTCTGAGCATCTCTTGGCTGAGATGTTCTTCTACTTGTTTGCTAGACGGGTAGTGACAATCATATAGCAAAGAGGCTTGTCGTTTGGCGAGTCTTTTTTCTAAAAAAGCGAACAACTAAGATTGTGATATATAGCTATATATTGTATATTATAGTTTTTGAAAATGAAACAAAGGAGGTGTCTTTGCTCATGATACAAATATGTTTTAGTATTTTAGCCGGAGCTTTGGCTGGTGTTGCTGTGTATAAGTTTCAAAAACACGCGGACAAAAAAACTCAAGCTACTCAAAACCCACTTCCCTCTTTCGAGGATGAACAATCTTTTTCAAAACCGTATTCTGCCGAAGATGTTGCGAATTTTATTATCGACTACGTAAATGTAGAATTAGGTTCTGCTATTAATAATTGGATGTTGAACTGTATCTTGTATTATGTGCAAGGAATCTTCTTGGCAGGTGGTTCTGAATGTTTCAAAGAAGACATTTGGACATATACCATCTGTCCTGTTGTTCCATGTGTATATGAATCGTATGTTTATAATGGTTCTGTTGGAATTGTCTCATTTGAAAGACGCAACTCGCCCATTGCAAAAGCTGATGGAAAGCGTATCGAGGATATTGTTAAGAGAATGTATAGAATCAACGTTCTGAATTTGTCGGACAAGATTCAAGGTCAGGCTGTTTTTGAAAAACATTATGACGCAGAAAAAGTCGACGATAACAACCCGTTTTACGAAGTGATTCCAAAGGATGAGTTAAAAGCGTATTTTGCTCAGTTTGTAGTTGGAACTTCTAAAAGCAACGAAAACAACGCTTCTGATAAGGATTGTTATGAAGTCTATGAGATTTGTGATTATGTTTTGGAGTATGTTTCGAAAAAGCATGGAACTATTAACGTTTTCAAATTGAACAGTCTTATATATATTATGCAAGCTTCGTATCTGCATTATTACAATAAACCCTTGTTTGATGAAGATTTCGAGGCGTGGATGAGTGGTCCAACCCTTCCATCAATCTGGAAAAGATACAGGAGATTTGGTGGATGCAGTATTCTGTCGAGAGACTTTCAATACAATATCAGAAGTGAAGATATGGCGTTTTTAAATGAAATCATTGACATATTTGTAGAATGCAGCGAATCTAGTTTAAGTGATATGCTTATTTCTCAAAAAGCCTATAAAGATGCTTTTGAGCTTCGAATTCCGAATTGCGATATTATGCCAGTTATCGAAAAAGATGCTATTAAAGCAAGCTTTTCTGAATTCTTATCAGAAACTGAACAGTCAAACAAGAATTGACCGATATGCGGGGCTTTTTTTTACTCCATCTTATTCACTAAGCGAACAAGTGGAATTAACTGTACTAAGTTATGTATAATATAGTTGTTAAATAAGTGAAGGAGTGTTCTAAGCAACTGTTAAATGTAGTAAGATTCGAACGCTAATCAACTCCAAACGAATCAAACTGTTCTAAACCACCGTTAAACGTAGTGTGATTTGAACCCGAATTGTAGTATTATGCCTGTCATCGAGTTCTAAACCATTGTAAAACGTAGTACGATCCAAACGTTAAAGCAGTGGAATAGAAAAAGGCAGTACACAGCCAAGAGCTGCGTCCGACCGACTACTTATGACACCAGACTTTACGAGGTTCTGGGACTTGCGAAACGCCAAGGAAGAAAGTGTGAAAGGCACATGCGTTTCTGAACATCTCTTGGCTGAGGTGTTCTTCTACTTGTTTGCTAGGCAAGTAGTGACAATTACATAGCAAAGAGACTTGTCGGAAGATGAGTCTTTTTTTTCTTTGCAAAAAAAACAAACAACTAGGATTGTGATATATAGCTATATGTTGTATAATATAGTTGTAGAGATAAAGGAGAAAAAGTTCACTTATGAAAAATACGGTTAAAAATATTACAATTATCGTTCAAGATGTCGGTGCCGACAGCCACGATATCGGAACACGTGTAACAGCCTTTGACATTACCGTTGACAGTTCATGGTCTGAAGACCAGATAATGGCAGCCTTACGTGATATTGCCAAAGAATACTGCCTGACTGAAGACGGCAAAAACACATATGATGGAAATTGCTGCAATTTCAACATTGGAGACCTTACTTTGTATGTCCCAACCGAAATGTTCGTCAAGCACGGAATATTCCCAAAATTCCGTACAAATCCGACTGATGCAATCAGTATAGATTTCAACGAACAGCTTGTTGAGGAATCCGATATATTTCCAGAAGAGGAGGATAAATAACATGATATATAAACTTGTGCTTGGTGACTGGTCTGAAGATGGACACGGTATCTCAAAAGATGTCCTTATAGAATGCAATTGTAATGATGTAATTGATATTCAAAATGCTTATAAAGCAAGTTGCAGAAAACTCGGTGTTCAGTTTAATGATGAAGCGGATAATTATACTGGAAAAAATCTACAACATAACGATCCACATCTTATCTGGACTAAGTATCAAGAAGATGAGATGAGTGCAATTGCTTACAACATTCTCGACAAAGCTGGCTGTTTTGATGGGGTTTGTGTCGAAAAGACAGATGAAGGACGATACTACATTGAAGATCGAGAAGAATGTGCCTGTCTGATTATGAATTTCATAGCACTTTCCATGCCAGACGGCTTTACTTATAAAATTGTTAAAGAAGATTATCCATGTATCAATGGATACTGGAACAAGAACCTGAATAGTCAGTTTGGCTATGGGCTTTTTGAACAGACAGCTGGCTGAGGAAGAAACCTAAAAGGCTTCGATAGGAAACAATCAAAAAAAGGAGAAAAATATGAAATATTATGTAGTACGTAAAGGACGCAATCCGGGAATATATTTAACATGGGAAGAATGCAAAAAACAGGTTGATGGATTTTCAAATGCTGAATTTAAGTCTTTTAGTTCAGAATCAGAAGCTAGGGAATATCTAAACAATGATGTTGCTTCATATCATGAAGAGTCTCCTAAAAAAGGCTCAACAGCAATCTTAAAAAACATTGCCTATGTCGATGGATCATTTGATGAACACTCTAAAACGTATGGGTTTGGTGGTTTTATTATCTATGAAGAAAATGGTAAGAAATGTGTAAGAGTTGTTCAAGGAGCTGGCAATGATTCAGATATGTCTAAGATGAGAAATGTTGCTGGAGAAATTTCAGGAGCAATGAGAATCGTTGAAGAAGCGGTTTGTCTAGGCTTGGAAGAAATTACTCTTTATTACGATTATGCCGGAATTGAAAACTGGGTAACAGGTGTTTGGTCTTGCAATAAGTACGAAACCTACGAATATTCCAGATTTATGCACGAATCTTCAAAACAAATTCGTATTCATTTCCATAAAGTAGCAGGGCATTCAGGCGATACCGGAAACGAAATTGTGGATACAATTGCCAAGGAACAGTCTGGAGTAACCAATGATATACATACAGATGAATTCTGGGAAGACTATATTGCGGACAAATTTGGATTAAAATCGTGATGTGGTGAGCAATATATCAAAATCGTAAGTGGTTATGGGAGAAGTTATGGACCTTAGGCTTGATGAAATCATAATTTATCATGATTATGCAGGGGTTCAAGCTTGTTCTAAACCACTGTTAGACTTGGTACGATTCGAACCGTTTAAAGCAGTGGAATAGAAAAAGGCAGTACACAGCCAAGAGCTGTGTCAGACCGACTACTTAGGACACCAGACCTTACGAGGTTCTGGGACTTGCGAAACGCCTAGGAAGAAAGTGTGAAAGGCACGTGCGTTTCTGAGCATCTCTTGGCTGAGATGTTCTTCTACTTGTTTGCTAAGCAAGTAGTGACAATTTAATAGCAAAGAGACTTGTCAAAGATGAGTCTTTTTTTGTTTATCGAAAACATTGTATTTTTTAAAAACGGAACCGTCAGGTTCCAAGATAACGCTTTGGTTCTTTCTCAGAAAGAACAAGGCTTATTGTAAATGTAATCATATAAGTACCCAACTCTGTTGAGTGGTACAAGGAGGATGAAAATATGATGCACGCTACACAGTTAAATCAAGAAAAAGACGGGTTTTGTGCCGTCATGTCTGACGTTGATAGGATGATTGGGAAACCTATCCATATGGTAATTACACCTCAGCAGGTGGAGGAGCTATATGATTATTGTCAGGGAAAGGGTCGTATTCAAGAGTTGTTAGTTCATTACGATCCGTTTGAAAGGGAGTTCCTGAAGACTGGGTACAGCCCAGAATCGCAGGAAATCATTTTCGGAGTAAAATATGCTCCGAAAAAGAAAGTATTCTTCTCTTCGGAAGAATTCGAAGAGTATTTCAATCAAAAAGCACCGCAGGTGGTTGGTGATTTAGAAGACTTACCTTTCTAAGCCAAAAGAGCACACAGAAATGTGTGTTTTTTTTGTATTCTCCGATGCCCAAGATGACCTATTGCCTGTTAAAAGTTGGCAACTTTTTTTTCGTGGTAAACTCGTGGTTTACTCAAAATTGCAAGCAAAACACTGTGCCACCTCCCTTTCTCGAAAGCCACGACAGTCGCCTCATTTATACGAATCATAAGCAACACACAATATTTTGCAAACATTCTCGATTTAGCATTGCCGAATGGCAGATTGGGGTTCTAGGGGTGAACCCCTAGGGCTAATTGTAAACATATTGAAAGGAGTTTTTTTAGATTGTCAACGACCCACCAATAAATTGGCAGGCTTGTAAAAGCCTAGGTTGACTAGCCTAAGTGCTTCGAGCACTCCGTTAAGAGAGAATATATAGTTACCCGT
>ENA-OWZU01000204-OWZU01000204.1-human-gut-metagenome-genome-assembly--contig:-NODE-204-length-22280-cov-30.183262_pt1 | contig 22280 bp, 27 predicted proteins | sample MGYA00249263_ERZ652121 | MGnify/ENA primary metagenome ERZ652121 (study PRJEB26925, sample SAMN05827113) | human gut metagenome | biome: ENVO:2100002; feature: ENVO:00000062; material: ENVO:00002003... | reverse complement strand
ATCTACACCTATTAAGTCGTCGGCAGCGTCAGATGTGTATAAGAGACAGATGACACATATTATACATTTAATCTCAACTAAAAAGGAAGTGCTTATTTAGCACTTCCTTTTTTACTACATAATTTATTTACTATATTAACTCTATTCCTTTCCTAACATCGAATCAATCATATTGTCAATAAGTTCATCTGTTATAATTTAATCAATAGAAGAACCTACATTCATCGATTTCATCAAAATTTTTATCCAAGGATTATTACTTTTCGTAGCAGTTTGTATCTGCTCTTTAAGTGCTTTATGAAGTTCTCCAAATTCTTTAAAAGTTACAAGAGTTATTCGCAAAGCCTTTACTATATAGTTATCTATCAGCAACGGATTATCATTGCCAATGATAATTTGGTAAGAAGCACAATCAGTGATTCATGTAATTGTTTCTTCTTCATGTTGTCTTACTTTTAAATTTCTAAAGTCAGCGACTTAGAGTTCAAGTTTACCACCACAAGCATATCTTCTTGAGGTCTTAGTAACTCCTGCTTTAGGAGTTACTGGTTTTGCTCTACCTGTTTTATTTCTCATAATAATTTATTTTATTTATACAATTTTATTTGTTTTAAACAAACTCTGCAACTATTAGCTTTCCCTTTAATTTAATTAGGCGTGCATAAGTATTATATGATAGGGTTAAGCTATCACATTTATCTAATATTGGAGGGTTAGGTGATACTACCTTCATTTTATACATTATAGATGTATTCATATCATCAATACCAAATAGGCTTCCACCTAGAGAACCTGTGGAGACTATCTCCAAGGTACCTCCTTCTGATGCACCCTTAAACCAATTAAATACATTGATATTACCTGAAATATCATTACTAATAATCTGATGATTTGTAATAAACGGAATATCACGTCTACCATGAGAATTAGTTTGAAAGTTACTAGAAACAACACTTACAGTTCTATCCATAAATTTAAGTAAATGTTTTAATCCATTTAAATCTAAAAACTTCATATTAATTAATTTTTAAAATTATTATTAAGCAAATAATGCATCTATCTCTGCTGTAGTTATTGCGCTGTCCGCAGTTGCACCATCAGCTATGTAACTTAATTTATTCTTGTCTCTTATGGACATTAAGCCTGACATATTAGATGTAGCCTCTTCAAGTTCTATTGAACCACCGTTACCACCTAGAGAAGTAAACAATATAACCTGCTTTTCTATCAATCCCTGTGGTGTACTAGTGATAGTCTCTTTGTTTACTCTAATTGTACTAAAGTCAACTGTCTCCACCTTTTTAGCATAAGGTGACAAGTCATAGGTGGTGTTTGTATCAGTCCACGGAACATTAACATAAGCCTTCTCTCCATCCATCTCCACTGGATAATTTCTTCCGTTGGCTACATAGCCTACTTTAATACCTCCTCTAGTAGCAGCAGTTGCAAGAGGGAGAAAATAATTGTTTGCCCTAGCCTCGATGCCATCCAACTTAACCTTGTCTGTATTTCTCATTGCTCCAGTTGTGGAACTGCTAGCAGTAGGCATAGCTTCTGATAAATTGATGCCATCTCCCATGGTAATAGCTAGGAAGAGGTCAGAACCTCTTTGCTCCCAAACCAAATTACTTAGTGTCTCACTCTTCTTAGCATAATCTGCAAGGTCTACTGTAGCACGGAAGTCTCCGAGTTTCTCCCATTTTGAAGCATCATAAGTTGCACTGGTATCACCAGTATAAATATATTCCTTATATTGATTCTGTGTAACACCACTAGTATCTTTAATAAGATAAATATGCTTCTTAATATTAGTTGTAGGAAGAGCAGTTACCACTTCTACAACTGTAGTATCAAGATTACCTAATTGGGCTAATGGAACATAACCCTTTGAATCAAGTCCTGCAACACCATCAGCTGAATTAATTCCTTTAACTGAACCATCTGCTATAAGAACTTGTGTAGAAGTACCATTAGTCTTTTTAAACTGTAGAGCTGAAACATTTCCAGAAATATTAACATCTCCATTTATAGTACCACCAGTTAATGATAAATACTCATTACTAACAAAAGTTTTTACTTTACTCCAAAAATGAGTTAAACCATTTAAATCTAAAAATTGCATAATCTATTGTTTTAAATTGTTATTATTAATATCTGTTATCTGTTCCTCCGTGATTGCTTGAGGAAAGTCCTTCGTCACAATGTCGGTTATTCACTTTATTAGCAAAAGTTTTAATACCTACATCATCATCTACATAATTTTTATTATTTATCATACTTTAATTGAATAAATTATTTATAAACTCGTTTGATATTGGTACAAATGTAATAAGTTCTTTTTTGATTTTATCAATTTCATCTATATTTTTATTTATATTTTGCAAATTAGTTTGTATTTTATTATCGAATTGATTATTTATTAATGTTTGATGTTCTAAGATTTTATTATGTTGTTGTAACTGCAAACTAATATTATCAAGTTGTTCATCAACAACAGGGGTAGCTGGAATACCAGTATCTTTACCATCACTAAACCAATTACCATTATCTCCAATAGTTATATTTCCACTAACTACTACAGATATATAATTTCTTACTTTAGTACCTGTATTTATCCAAATACCATTAGTTCTACATTGATACAAAAATGCATCATTAAGATTATAACCAACATAAGCATATTGACCAACAGCAGGAAGTTTAACATGATTCTTTAAAGCATCAGCGTCAATATACCAACCTACAAATACATTCCAATTATAATAAATATTATTCCAATAATCTTTGTTCTCCCAATTTGCTAAATCAGTTGAATTAAACTGCCAAAGTTCAAATTCTGCTTGACGGTCAAGTCTATCAGAATTAAGATTATAAAAACTAAGTGTAGCACCTGCTCTACGATTAATAGGAAGAATTGTAGCTACAGCTTCTTCTATACTATCAAAAGCAGTAATTGTACCATTTTCGTTTTCAGTAGTAAGATTAATGAAATTATTATCAGCATAACCACTAACATTTAATGGTTGCCAATATTCTCGATTGTCAATATCTATTCCACTAGGAACATTAATCTTAGCAACATAACTAAGATTATCATAATCATTATAAACAAGAGCAAGTCTTTCATACTCTTGTTCTCTACTCCATTTACCTTTAGGAGCAAGAGATACATTTCCTAAGTCTTTACTAAATTGTTTCATAATATGATATTTAAAAAATACATTTTAAATGAGTTTTACACCTCTCAAACACGTTTTGTGAACAATTAATCGACTGACGTATGCGAACCGCTCAGACGTGAAATAAATCGGGTCTATGTGAGTTTTCGATGTGTCGAGAGGTATGCCATCATTGATTAAACTTTGTTGTCGGATTCAACATTTAAATGCCCATTGTCATCAATAGTGAATACTTCACCGTTATCTATATCATTTAAATATTGCTGATAAAGTTTACCAGTTTCAATATCTACAGTAAATTTAAAATTGTTTCCACTACAACTACAAAGAGCTCTAAGTTTACCATCAGGAGTAATTGGATAGTAATTAGTTCCATTATAAATTGGTTTACCTAAATTCTTATAGTAATCTTCAAGTTGCTGCTTTACATAATTATAATAAAAATTAGCTTTAGTATAATCCGATTGTTGATAAGCAGCACAAGCACTTTGAAACAATCCCCAACAGTTGAACAATTTCTTACCATCACCTTTACAAGCAAAACTACAATCATCTATAATTGCTTTACCTGAGTCAGCAACATAATTAATAAGTTGATGATACGTACAAGTCCATTCTGAAGGTATAGTAAGATAAAGTACTTCTGGATGAATTTCTTCAGTACTATTACTTTTTTGTTGTTCAGTATTAGGATTTGCATTATCCGCAAATTCCTTTACGGGGCGGTTTACCTTGATTTCTTTCATACGGCTTACTGTTTAAACGTTATTTACTTGAGACCTAATTGCCTCTAATTTATCATCAGTAAGACAGTCATAATTATCAACACAATCTTGAAGAATGTGATTACTAATAGCTTTACAAGTCTTACTATCATTTACAACATAACCTTGAGAAGAAAGAACTATCTCGGTTTTAACACCAATAAATTCTTTTCTCTCAAGGTCCTGTTTGAGAATATTTGCGACATCACTGTTATTCATAAGAACATCTTATTAAATAGTTCAATGATTAAAAACCTTATTGTTTACATAAACAGAATGTTCATTAGCAATAATAGTAAGTTTATTAAGAATTTGTCCAATTCGGACATCCTTATCTTGACCATCATATATTACTTCTAAACATTCTTTAGTTGTATCGTCAATCCATTCATCTTTAATTTTTGTAGCAATATTAATTCCATCAACTTCATAAGCAGAAAAAACATTATAAAGTTTATAATATTCAGTACTAATAGTTTTAAAAAGATTCTCTCTAATTAAATCTCTATTTTCAACAATATTATTATGAATAATAATCTCATTACAAGTCTTACTAATATTAGCTCTAAAGCTATCAAAAGCTAAACTTATAACTTGACGAACTTTAGTCAGTTCTTTACTTTCTGCATCTTGAATCTGTTTATCTAAAACAGTATTAAGTTTAACTACATTTTCACTAACTTCTTTAATGGCAGAAGCCATTTGAATTAATGGTTTATTTCTGTCTTTAGCTTTAAATAGGTCAACTAGTCTAATAATAAGAGTATAAAGAATATAAACTCCACTACTTATTAAAACTGTTATATAAGACGAATCCTTAATCGCATCAGATACTATTTGATTAACTTGATTAAAATCATCCATATCAAAACAATTAATGGGAATGCTGCTCTAGACCCCCCGTAAAAGGAATGTAGAGCTTCATTCCCATCTAAACTATTACCTATTGAATTTTAGACATCACCAGCTTGACTACTTGCTTTAAGTCCAAGAGCAGTCTCGATTGCCGTAATAAAAGCTTCATTAGCAGTAGGAACTGCAATAGTTACTTCTTGCCAAACGGCTTCATCACGAGTACGAGCATACTTACGAGGATTCTTAAATCTAAGATGATACAGTGTATAATCGTCTGCATCTACGTCCATAGGATAACCTGGATAGATACTTGCACCATCAGCAAGAGTATTGTTAAATCCTCTATTCTGAGCTGCCTCAGAAGCAAGATTCTGAACATAAGCTTTATCACAAGTTGGAGCAGAACCCTTAGCTGTAGTTTCAACTGTAGTACCATACAAATCATCAGCTGCCATCAACTCCCAAGGTTGATAATCCTTAGCAGTAGCAGTAATAGTAGCTGTACTAATAGTAACACCTACATTCTGATTTTCTACCTTAGCAGCCAACTCCTTCTGCAAACGAGTAGCAACTGTAGTAGCAGTATCACCACTCTTACAACGAGTAGTAGCTGTCCACTCACGACGCTCATGTTTTGTAGTATCAAGCTTAACAAGCTCAATAGTAAAATCTTTACCAGTTACAGGAGTAGGAATTGTAATGTTAGCACTAAACTTAGTACCAGCAGTCTTAGTAACCTTGGTTACAATAAGACTATCAATATTAACTTCAAGTACTACAGCTTGACTATTTGGACGACCATAAGCAATTCCAAAATCTTTAGTCAATTTAGCATCTGCAACGAACTTGCTCAAATCATCAAGTTCAAAGATACCAAGAGAACCAGCAGGAACTGTAGTAAGGTCAAATGCTGCACTTGATTTAGGAGCAATAACTGCGCCACTCTTTACAACAAATAATTGTCTCATATTGTTATTCTATTAAATTATTATTATTGTCTCTGATTACCATCTTCACGATAATTGTTTGCTACTTGTTCTCTTTGTTGATTTTGTTGAGCTTGTTGAGCAGCAGCTAAACTTCCACTTTTAGCAATTTGATAAAGTTCAACTGCATGCTTAACAATATCTACGTGCATGTACTCTGGTAAATCACAATTTACATTAGTACCATCAACATCTTCAGCAAATTTAACAACAGCAGGTTTTGCAATATAACTAAGCCTAAGTTCGTTAATACTTACACCTTTAAAAGTGAAAGGTTGTCTATCCTCAGGTTTAGCATCAGCCTTATCAATATACAACTCAATAAGACTATCGTGAATTGAAGCCACAGGACTTCTCATTGTTGGAGCTAAAACAAAATCATTAACTACATCAGCAACAAATTGGTCATCAACTATACGAACTGGAAATACGTTAGTAACAAAATCTGTTTTCTTATAATTAATTGATAAATCAACTACATATAAAAAACTAATTGCAGTAGATGAATTTTTATCATCAGTATAACTTCCAGTAGTTTTAAAATTACTCAAAGGTAATTGAAAACTAATAATATAACTAGTTTTTTCATTACCTTTGATTGTTACATCAGCAATACTACCTTTCCATACTTTATACAAAGACTTCAAGGCATTTACTTGATTAAGTTTTGAAGCATCACTAATTACTCTATCATTAGTAATACCAATGTTTTGAGTAATAACTTGATTAATGGTATCAGAAATACTATTATTGATAAGTAAATCAATTTGTTCAGGCAGAATAGCTCTAGTATTCTGCATACCCATTTGTTGAGCATATTGCCTAAACATTCTGTGCATTTCTGGAATATCCATATCTATCTATATTAAATAAGTTTCAACTTATTTTCTAACTTAGTCTTTAGACCAGCATTATTTGGATTCTTGAAATAACTAATAGCTTCATTAATATTTGCTCCAATAAACTCTCCATCAGGTGTACTAATCTGTTGATTGAAATCAGAACGAACAAGTTCACCTCTTGTGATAAGAGTTTCAATAAATGCTTTATCAAGAAGATTCTTATCGTTTACGAACTCATTGAACTTACGAGGATTAGTAGTAGCAAAATCCATCAATTCTTTAGATTGAATAAGAGCCGTCTTAGAAAGACCATCAGAAAGACTAATACCACTGTAAATACAATATTCAACGTAAACTGCATTTGTCTTAACAGGAGAAGCTTGAAGTTCAACAAGATGTCTAAGAGCAGCCTGCTGTTCTTTAATAAGTTTATTCTTACGAACTTCTTCCTTATTCTTATCCTTAATATAGAAACGAAGATTAGCATTAGAATTAATGAAAGCTTCATCTTTAGCTACATCAGGATAATTAAGACAATGACGATAAAGAATATATTGTTCAAGATTAAGTGGGTCACCATATTGATACTTCTTGCTTTCGAGCATAAATAAATCATTATCTCGAATTACAGCAGCTTCATAAAGTTTAGCCGTATTAGAACGGTCCACTGCATTATAAGTTTCCCAAATCTTCTCTTCTGCTTTATGGATTTCTAGATAATCTTTCTTATGACGATAACGGAAAGATACATCAATAGTTCTTTCAGTATCACGAACATCAAAGAAGATATTATTAAGATAATTCTTAACTCTAGTAATAAACTCTGGATTGTTAGAAGCAACACCAACTAACTCTGGGAAGTAATGTTCAACTTCACCTTTATTAGACATAAGTTTACGAACTGAATTAACAGAAGAACCAATGGTGTTACGTGGCTTTCCAAGAGCCGCCATATTAATTCTACGATAAGCAGAATAATTAAGAACAGAAGCAATAATAATCTGTCGTTTATCAATATATTCAGCTTCGAGTTCAGCTTCTAAAGCAGCTTGTTTCTCAGCTTCTTCTTGTGCAACAGTTTTATCTGTAGGAGTATCACTATTTGGAGGAGTAGGAATTTTCAAATCTGGAATTTTAATATCACCCATAGCTTAATTTATTTATTAGTTATTACAATACACACTTCAACTGGAAGAACTTAGTTGCCTTATCTACTTGCAGACCATACGAGTTCTTAACCTCATAACGAGAGCAGTCAATATCAGTTGCAAGAGAATTAGTAGGAACTGCACCCCAAGAAGCAGGAATAGGAGTAAGACCCTTAATTACACCATTAATATAAACCTGACCCTTCTTACGTACCTTACGAATATTATTGTGACCATCATAAGAAGAAGTATCAAGCATAAATGCTTGGTGAGAAGTCATTGGATAACCAGTACGAGGATGAATATCACCATTAGCTTTAGCATTATCTGCAAATGTACCACGGTCAAGGAATGACAAATGCTTCAAAGTAATAATATGACCATCAACAGTCTTATACTGACGGAAGTAATTACCATAAGTAAGACCAGTAGCAGATTGCTGAATCATCTTATCACCAAGAGGAGTAATAAAACCACTATCCTTAGCATCATTCTTAATAGCTCTATCAAAGTCTTCTACGAAACCTTTACCACAAGCAAGAACAATATCCATCTTACCTGTATCAGTATCCTTATCAAGAATATCACCAATAGTACGATTCAACTTATTAAGAGTAAGTTCCTCTCCATAAGTATCATAGTTACTTTCACGGCAAATTTGCTGCATACCAGCAGTATAAGGAATAGGCTGTCCATTATCTGGGTCAACCATTGTAATTTCACCGTTAATAGTCTTGTTGTACTCTGCGAACCAAAGACGTTCCTCGTTCATTACTCTCTGTTGAAGCTCGAACTGGCGCATCTCCTCATTAATCCAAAGATTAGTAGTGCCACCACTAGAAGTCTTAAACTCATAAGTAACTACTGTATTAGCAATGTTACCGGCAATCTCTTTACTAAAACGATGGAACTCAAGTTGAGAAGTCATCTTACCAGGTCCCATAGTATTAGTACGATTACCCTTAGAATAACTCTCTGGAATAGTTGGAGCAGTCAAAGACCAACTCTTACCTACAGCCAAGTTCTTAGCTACATCAACATAAGCATTTGGATTTGGATTTGCAATACGAAGACGATAAAGATAACCACCATGAGCACCTTTACCAAGGTCTTTCATAATACGAACCTGAGTTACACCATCAGGAGCAATTAAACCATACTGCTCAATGAACCAATGAGTTCTAAACTCAACTTCAAAGAAAGCACCGCCCTTACCAGGAGTTGTATTAGCTTCATTAAACCAAAGTACAGTGTCATTGAACTTCATACGACCCATAGTCTTCCAAGTCCAATCAGTAGTAGTAATATCTACTGTACCAGCAGCACCTTGACCTTCAGTCAAGAAATTAAGTGGAAATCTATCATCATCCATACCAAAAGTATAGGTGAGCATAGAATTAATCTCACTAGGTTTAGATAACATAAGATGAGCAATGGTTTCCTCATTAGAATAACCTCTGTCATCATAGTTACCACGTTGCACTTCACGAATTGCGTACATACTTAATTAATTTATTTGTTAAACATTAAATTGATTAGCTAAATTGAATATCATCAATAGCTTTATGATTAGTACTTGCTGGTTTAGTAATTCGTACAGTGCCACGACCTTTACTTTGTTTGTTCACTAATTTGAGGGTTTTTACTTTTTCCTCATTAATAGCCATTTTTACTAGGTCTTCATAAGTTCCACCTGTATACATCAACCAAGCACTAAGAAGTTCTTCATCACGTTCTTGTTCAGCAGACTTAGCAGCCAAATCTCTTTGATAAGCTGTTGCAACAACACCATCAGCATCTTTAGTCTGACGATAAAGATAGTCATAAAAGTCATTAGGAGTAACAGTAACTTTCTGACCATTAACTGTGCGAACAAGAGTTTCAGGTAATGTATAATTGCCAATCTTACGATTAGTAACAACATCTTTAATATCTTTCCAATAAGCCAAAGTTTCAGCTTCTTCTTGCTGACGTGCAACTTCTGCTTGTTTAGCGTAAGCTTCGTCTCGTTGTTTGTCAGCAGCTTGAAGATTAGCTAACTGAGCTTTAGCTTCATCATAAAGACCACCTGAATCTTTAAGATACTTAATATAATTATCATTAAGGCTAGCATTACCAAATTCTTTAGCAGCAGTCTTAATAATAGCAATTTGTTGTTCCTCAGACTTTTCATCTACTGTAATAGAACTACGGTCTGGACGTTCACCAAAACCATGAGGGTCTCCATTATTTACAGTAAGATAATCTACAAATTGCTTGAGAATAGGGTTATCAGTAAATACTTTATTAACCGCAGCTTGAGCTACTTCATTGTTTTTAAGTTCAATAACCTTATCTACATAAGATTTGATACCATCAATAGAATCTTCAAATTCAGCAGGCTTACCATCTTCATCAGTAAGTTCTACATCAAGAGCTTTTTGAATAGCAGCAAGATTAATTTCATCAGTAGGTTCTTCTACTTGAAGAGAATCAATCCAAGCTTTTACATCTTTAGCTTCTTTGAAAACTTTATTATCTTTATCTACGAGATTACCATTTTCATCGACTGTATAAGTTTGACCTTCAAACTCTACATTAGTACCTTTTTCTAGCTCCCCCGTAGAAGGTGTGGTATCATTGTCTTTACCACCTTTTCCATCTTTACCATCAGGATTATCTTTCCCATCACCACCATCAGTTCCATCGCCGTCTTTACCGTCTCCGTCACCGTCTTTATTACTAGGAGGTTCAGGGTCTGTACCATCACCGTCTTTATTACCTCCTTTATTATCACCTCCGTTGATGTCTGGAGCATTAGTTCCACCACCACCAAAATCGAGATTAATTCCGTCAAGTGGACCCATCAAACGAGTATGAGGTTTAAAACCAAGAGTATTACGAAATACAAACATAAAATAATAATTTAATGATTAATAATAAAAAGAGTAACATCAGTTACTTGCTTGCAAAAGTATAAACTTTATTTTAATAAACAATATCTTATCTACTTATTTATAATATATTAATATTGTATATATAATAATGTATACCTTATTATATAAAAGTCTTATTAATGTTAGTTCCTCAAGCAATTCCAGTACTGCATACTTTATCGAGTTCTATATCAAGCATGAATCAAAATCGATTTTCACAAGTCTTTCTAAGGAGCAAACATTGACGTAGAGCGTAATTACTTTTACGGGGCGGCTCTCAAATATATTCGATGATAAGTTATTCACGAAATATGATTGAACGTCTTACAGACGAATTTGAAATATTAAATATTTTATAGGCAGATAATAAAAAGAGTAGTACCCTCACGAGCACTACTCTCACACATTAATCAACAAAATATAAACAAACCCTATTTCTTATCATACTTGTTCTTATTTGTCTTAGCTATCTTTAATTGATTAGCCATTTCTTCTCTTTTAACTTGTCTATCTGCTGCTTTATTGTAAGCATCCATTGCAAGTTTTTGACGTTCAAGTTGAAGTTTAGCAGCTTCACTAGCTCTCTTACTTTCTTCTTGAAGTTTAGCTAATTGAGTTTTGGCATAATCATCGTTTTGAGGATTTGCATCTCCAAGTAAAGCTATATCACCTTTAGCATATTCAAGTTGTAAATCATATTGTGCTTTAAGAGCAAGTGTTTGTCTATCTTGGTCTCCCTTAGCAGAAATCTCTTGAAGCTTCATTTGATTAGCTTGTTCTTGAATTGCCTGGTCCATTTGCTTCATTTGTTCCTCATGCTGTCTTCTAATTTCAGAGAATTGTCTAATACTATCAGAAATAGCTGCAACATTATCTCCTTGAATAGCTGCAAGAGCAGACTCTAAATCTCCATTTTGTGCAGCACTAAATGCCCATTGTTTAAGTTGTTGAATCTTATCCATTTCTTTACCGTTATTTCTAACAGTAGTAGAATAGTCAGAATTAACAAAACTATTAACATCAAGACTAAGATAATGTTTCTTACCAGTTGTCTTATCAATATAAGATGTTTCAAGACCTTCAATATAAGCACATTTAGCAAAGTCTAAATCTCTATTATAATCGGCACATCTTAAAAGGTCGAACATTTGGAATATTAAAACAGAACCAGTACTTGATTGACTAATAGCATTTTGGGTTGTAGAAGCTCCAGCAGATTGAGCTATTTGACCATAACGTTGAGCATTCATATCAACAAGCTCTCTAGCTTCTTGTTTAATTGCTTCATTAAGATTACTAAGTTCTGTTATATATTGTCCCATATTAGCATTAAGTAATCTAATGTTTTGCATCTTAACACCTGCTGCATCTTCTTCATCATCAATAGGAAGTACACCATCGGCTGCCATTCTATAAATAGCATCTTCTGTTTCAGAAGAAACAAGAGATTTTGGAAGTAACAAAATCAACATCTTGTTCTTTGCTATTACCATTTCTTGATGATAAGAAATAATATTTCTAAAAACTTGGAAAGGAGTAATTATTTGAATAATACTAAACTTTCCACAATAAGGAAGAAGTTCTTGAATACCATTATATGGAAGTTTACCTTTACGTTCATAAAGAATAGGTCTAGCTTTAACAGGATAAATACCATTATAACGAGTACCTATACGATAACCTTCATAAACTTGAGTTTTATATTTCCATTCAATATCAATATCTCCAGCTTCTGGATTAAATTCATAATCTTCTTCAACTATTCTTTGTTCTTGGAAACCAAGTTCATTAGTATAAGTAAGAATACCTTGACGAGCAAAACCTTTCCAAACTACATGCCAAACTTCATAAAGATTACTATTGTTTGCACTTGGAGTTAAAGACTGAGTTTTATATAAATTTCTTTCTTTATCAGTAAACTTACCACAAACTTCTGGATACTTCTCAAATAATTGATTCCATCCTAATTGAACAACTTTAGTAGAAGCACCAGGAGAAGTATTATAAAGGTCGTCAAGATAAGCTCTATCTTTATCAGTCAAATAATCTTCAAAAGTATCAAGTATTTGATTATATGACATCATAATGCGTCTTGCAAACATATCATGGTCTTCAACCATAAATTGATTATTAGGAATAGGAAATGCTTCAATAGCTGGAACACATTCCTTAATAATCTTATCTCCTCGAAGTTCAGTATATGTATAACATTCACCAAGAGAACAGTAATTAAAGAAAGCAGTAAGATAAATTTGAGCATCATTTGTAAGGTCTCTAATATAATTAAGAATATCTTGACCTTGCTTACTTTCTTTATCAATATAATCTTGATTAAACTTAGCAATAAACTCTTCTGGGTCTGGCATTACTTCTTGAGGATTTATACTTTCAGGAGATTGACCTTGACCTTGAGCTTGTTCTACAGCTTCTTTATACTTACGTTCAAACTCTTGTTGAAACGCTTGTTGTGCTGCTTGCATTACTTTTTCCTTCAAAGCTTGATTTCTCTCAAATACTATATCAGGATTGTTAGCTCCTACTGCAAATTCATGAGTTCCTTTAAAATACTCTCCTATATACCTACGTATAATATCAGACATAATATCATAATTACGAAGAGTTGCAGGAAAACGTTGAAAACGTTCATTAGTTGCATTGTAAGGATTAAGAGTCTTTTTATAAAACTCTTGTGGTAAATCTCCATGTAGAACATTGAGCATTGTTTCAGTCTCAGTTCTATCATTCAAACTAAGTCCTAAGCCAATAATATAATCTATACTATTAGCATACCAATCAGGTTTCTCTTTAGTAGCAGCATCAACCTGTTGTTTAGGAAATTGAAAACTTAAATTATTAAACATACGTACATTATATTAATTAGTTAACTAAATATTAAAACCAACTTCTATGCCAAATATCATCTCGAATATTCTGTTCAGTAGTCTTCTTTCTATGAACAAGTTCTTTAGTTGCTTGAACATCTTGAAGTTTCCATTGTAAACCATGAATAAGCATTTCAGATACTCTATCAAAATTACCTTTAATATTCCATTTAAGAAGTTCAAGTATAGCTTGGTGGTCATATATTGTTTGGAAGAACATAATATCATTACCATTAATATCTTTACCTACTGGAGTATAAAGCATCTCTTTAAGAAGTCGAAGACCTTCAAGAACTTTACTACTACCAGTACCAGCACCACCACCTACATTAACACCATAAGAAGCAGTAACTTTAGCTTTAATAGAACTATCCCAAAGTTCAACAGGGTCTTTCATTAAATACTTTAATGCTTTCCATTTTGCGAAATTACTTACAGTTTCACCTCGATTGACCTCAACTCCTGTTGTTCCAATACAGTTATAATAACGTGCCATAAGGTAACATATCCAGTCAGCTTGTTCAAGTTTCTCAGGACGACCATAATAAGCACAAACACATCTAGTTTTAAAATTGTTATATTGAGTAGGATTTTCCCAAACTCTAATACTATTATGAGAGTGTTTATTAGTAAGTGCATCGTTCTCTTTATTAACACCTACTGGGTCATAACTAATACTATATTGCCCAGGAGGAATACCAAGTTTAGTAGTTCCATCTTTATCTACATAAGAAACTTTAATCGGTTCAAACCATTTACGAACACAACCATGATGATGTTCACGAGGCTTACGAGGAACACCCTGAATCCAATCAAAATAATCAACATTAAATCTACCACCTTCAGCTTTAATACGAGCATTGGTTTTAAATATAACTTTATGATTAATATCTTCAAAGAACATTCCATCGTCTGCAATATCTGTATAAGCAGGGTCATTCTTTAGAATTTCTTCCCAATTCATTAAAGCTTCGGAACTAAATAAATTTTCACTAGTAGAACTAAATGATTCACTAGGCATATTAGCATACTGACCTAGATAATTAATATAATCACTAAAAGTTTTACTACTTTCTTTTTTAGCTACACGTTCTTTAAATGCAATACGAAGACCGGTTTCTATATTAGAATTACCATCTTTATCCATTGCGAAGCTGTCTCCAATTTGACCTTGAAGACCCCAACAATATGGTTTAAAATAACCGCAAACTTCATTACGAGAATCTTTATCCCATACATTTTCAAAAGGCATAAAATGGAACTTATTAGGATTATAGAAGTTCATTTCAAAAACCTGCATATTACCACTAGTTGCAGTACCCCAAGCAAACAAGTTACCAGTAACATAACTACCAGTACGCATAGCAGGTTCAGTAACATTCATATAATCATCAAAGTTTTCCATCGTAGAAACCTCCTCAGTCTTAACACTAACAGCATCCTTACCAATAGCACAATCAGGATTGTTATTAGCAGAAGCACTAAATAAAGCACTATTCCAAGACTTAGGGCTAATATCTCCATTAGGAAGTTTAAATCCTAAAGTAAAGTTCTCAGCAGAACGAGAAAGTATTCCTCTTTTAAAGAATGTATTATTCTCATAAAAATAAAGATTTCTAATACTAAAATCAGTAAGACCTCCACGTTTAGTAAGATACTTTGAATCAGCAGCTACATGAATACAAACTTTATTAGGTTGAAGATTAATCTTATTAGCACTATGAGCAGACATAATATAAGAGAAACCTCCACGACGAGTTTTATCTATAAGAAGATGAAAACCATTAAGTTCACAAAACTCAATAATAGCAAACGTCCAAAACTGCGCATCTATAAACTTAGGAAAGTCTTGTTTCTTTTTACCAACAGAAGCTTTATCTGTATGTATAATAGACTTTTCATCCAACTGTTCAATTATAGTATAATTCAGATAATTATACATATCTCCACTAATATGAAGATTTTGAACTTTACCATCACGCATAAAACAAGGAGCATCAAATCCATGACTTCTTCGATATTCTTCACGTTTACGAAGTTGTCTATGAGGAATACTATCTTCTTTATATAATGTATATTTACCACCATTAATATGGTATACACTAGCCATTTCAGTAAGAAGATTAGTATTTACAAATTTATCTCCTATACGTATATCAAGAAGAAAGCCACCACTTTCTCCTATCATAAAGAAATCATTAGGGTCTTTATAACCAGCATCTTTAGCTCGTCTAAAATGATTTTTAGATTCCTTTATGTATTGAAGAAAAGGGTAGCTTTCAATATATTTTTCTACAGTCTTATCATCACTCATTTCAATAGACTTAAAATTAGTAACACAATAGCAACACCAGTACTACAATAAGCAACATTACGTTGTTTCTTTATTTTCTTACATGACCTATCCAATAATATATATCTTTGTCTAGCTTGTTCTGCAAGAATACTATCATTGACAATAATTTGTCGAAGATTTTTATTAATATCTTTTTCATAACTTAATTCTATTAATTTTGTATTAGCTTTACGAAGGTCATCAATAGCAACTTTAATGCTATCATGTTCTAACCCCCCCGTAAAAGGTATGTAAACTTTACTTGATGAGTTGATAGAATAACTTAACAGTACTATCATTATCAAGAGCTTTGACTTCAATAACTTTTGCATTTTTAATACTATCTAAATTATCAACTTTAATTTTTAAACTATCATTATGTTTCTGTATTTCAACATTTTGTTCAACAACAGTATAAGTCTTTTTATTATCTATAAGACTAATAATTGCTATAGCACTAATGCCAAAAACAAAAAACATTGCTGCAGCTTTAATAATTTCTTTAATAAAATTACTCATTACTTAAATACTTACTAAAAGATTTATAACTATGAAGACTATTAATAATTTCTTTATCAATATCTTTTTGACATTGAGTAATATCTATAAGTTTTGGAAAACTTCTTTCAGCATACTCTTTACGAGATATATATCCTATTCCTCCTTCAGGAGAAATTATCATCTGTTTCTCTTCTGTAGAAAAAATATCATGCATAGATTTTTCTAAATCTTTTATAGTAAAAGTACCTTGAACTACACCATCAACAAGAATACAAGCCATTACAAATCCTCCTCATTAATTAAAGTATAAGTAAATAGTTTACCGTGACCTTGACTAATTTGATGATGCACTAACGTCATAAATAGTTCAAAGTCTTTTTTATTAGCAAATACTTGACAACCAGCAGACCAATTATCTACTCTAGTAGAATGCGTTCCAGCTTTATGAATATTAATACCAAATGTACCTTCTTCTACAGTCTTGGAATTAAAATCGTAAACAGCATCTTTATTATTATCTCTATAAACTTTTACAGGTTTATATTGAACAACTGCTTCATACTTACCTTTATGATAACCAAGTTTCCAAGCAGAACGATATTGACCAGGAACAAGTATAGCACAACCTTTATAACTTACAGGTTTAGTCATACTAGTAATACCAGGCTCAGTAGTAGCAGCAAATATATTTTTAGTTTTAATACCATGTATATCAATATATTCTACTACAATGACATCATCAAACTTATTAGTAACTTTATCACCAGCATTTCTGATACCAATAATATTAAGATTATACCTACCTTTAGTAAAATAGGCATATCCTTTATTGACGAGTATTTTGCTGAAATCAGCTTCACTTGCTTTATTAAATAATTCTTCATTCATATCTTATTATTTTAATATACCAAATACATAAAACATTCCAGTTTCTGGAAAACCTTTACAAACATATTTAATATTACCAACTTCTTCAATATGAAGAAGTCTAGTATTAATTCGTCTTCGTCTTGTCATATTTCATTTATTTCTTTACAAGGAATAAGAGTAATAGTTACTCCATTTTCAAAATGATAATCATCCATAACAACACTATTAGATGTAACATGTCTAGTTAAATATTTACTTAACCAAACTTCTGCAACAGTATTAGCTTCATCATTAGTTAAACTAGGATGATTTTTAAAATAATCATCTAGTTGTTTATTAATGTCTTTACGTGTTACCATTGTATTTGAGTTTGTTTATTAAGAAGTCCTTTACTATTAAGATAAATTCTTCTATCTTGAAACATAGCATCTATTTCATTACGAATATACTTAATGTGATACCAAGTAACAACTTCTTTACCATTCTTATCTATTTCATACATTCCTCGTTTGTCACGTAATGGCATACCATATTGGTTCTTAATAAAAGGTGTTTGTATGTGACAAAGACCTAAACCATAACATGGAATATTAAGTATCAGTTCTACCATACGAGCATAAGTTGAAAGTTGTATTGTATAATGATTACCATTACAATTTTCTAAATGTCCAAAAGGAGGAAGCATCATTTCGTGAGTATTACACCATTCACTAGTTAATTGAACAGGTTTAGCTTTCTTATCTTTACGATAGAATCCACTAGTAAAATGAAGACCATCTTTATTAGTTTTCCAATCAAGAATAACAAATCTATCAGGTCTTATACAAAGAACATCTATAGTACCACTAAGAAGAAGTTCTGGAACAAAACTTCCAATCTCAGAATAAATAGTATATCCTCTATCAATATAATATTGAAATACACTATAAATCTCAGGATATTTATTATTAGTAGCTTCTTTAAATTGTTCTATATCTAGAGGATGAGCTTGAAGATTTGGAATATCAGCAACAGTTATACATCTACCAGTTTTAACTTCTGTAAGATACTGAATAGCATCTTTAAACATACTACTTCCTTTAATTCCATCTTCAAGACCATTATGTGTAGCAGTACCACGTTCACAAGCTTCTTTTGTAATAGCAGCCCATTCTTCTTTGATACGCTTTTCACTAATACCACGTTCTTTAGCTTTCTTACGTGCCCAATAGTCTGCATTAAACTTTGGACAGTAGTTTTCAATATTAGTTGTAACACTAAGATATTCATTTCCTAAAGTGTCAGTATATTTATGACCTTCTTCTTGGAAATACAGAAAATTATTGTTATAATTACTATTCATATCTTTTAAGTTTAAACTTTAATAAGCACTAGCATCCATACTTGACGATACAGCCATTCCACCTCTCGCAGTCTCAGTTTCCTTTTCATACATAAGATTTTCTTTAGCTTCATCAAGCGATTTAAGAATCTTAGGTAAGTCAGAAGCCTTAGCACTAACTTGATTAATCAAATCCATTATGTCACTAACGTTTTCAACAGTTAGATTAGCTTTATCTCTAAGCTTTTCATTAAGCAACATATTTATAGCATCAATAGCTATATTTACATTATGAAGAGTTTTAAGAAGATTCTCAACTACTCTACCAGCTTCTCCAATATTAGCAGCATAATATCTACTTATTATTTTTCTAACAAGTTGATTAGGGATATAGTTAGCTGGCAATCCAGCTTGTTCAATAGCCATTTTAAGTGCTTCACCATCACTAAGACCACTTTGCTTTGCAGGGGACTTTGGGTCTCCCATATAATAAATAACGATACAGTCTTTTATGTACTGTGACTTATCTTTACTTTTATCTTGTTGATAAAGCGTACGAATATCTTTATCCATTAATTGACGAACATCTGGAGCTTGAGGCATTCCATTATCATCAATAACAAGCATGTTATCTATAATTAAATCTGTTCTTCGCATGGCGGTGAATATCTTAAATGAGCTATACCATGAAACATTATGTCAGCTTTTACTTCTCCTATTGTATCAACATAGTTCCAATATTGTCTTCTATTATGACTAACAACACGAGCAATTTCAAGTTTATATACTTTGTTATATTTATAACGTTTACTTTCGTCAGCAAACAAAGCATGTTTAAAAGCTATATAATGTTCTTTATCTAACACTTCTCTAGCATCATCAAGAGTTTCTTTATTTTCTCTAGCAATAGCTGCTGTAAGTCGTTCTTTAATTTTTCCTATATAAGGAATACCAGCAGTATCACCAGCAGAAACATACTTTTGACAAGACAACTCTAATGATGTTATTATTTCATAAGCTATTTCTTTATCTATAATATTGTCATCAATAGTTTTAAGAATATCGTCTTTATTAACTATTGTAACATCATATCCACCCATTGCAGGAAACTTACGAACTTCTAATTCATCATTCATTGTATTATTATTAATATTATAAATGTAATTGGTATCGCTTCGGGGACTTGCGCCCCCTCCGCTATAGCTCTAGCCCCCCCGTAAAAGGAGTATATAGTTCATTCGTAACTTATCCTAGTGTACCTCCTGGTACTAAATACATAGCTTCTTTACTTTCATCTTTAGTCATACTACCATGAATAAAAGCAGTAGCTACAACTTTAAAATCTACAAAATAAGTAGGAGTCATAACTCCAATAAGTTTCTTATTTAAATCAAGATTTGTATCTAAAAGTTCAAGAAGTTTACTAGGAGTAAGATTATTATTAACTACTCTTACAGTATGACCAAGAGCAATATCAGCAGGAGCAATAATAATAGTATCACCAAGTTTAATATTGTCATAAAAACTAGTATTACTATTACCTTTAATAAACATTGCTACTGCACCAACATTAGCGTTTTTATTCTGTCTTACACTACTTACAATTTCGATAGGACGAACCTTATACAAAATAGCAATAAGAGCATAATCTGGAGCTACATGAATATGCTGAGTAATCTTATTAAGATAATCAACATTGATTTCACTAAGTGCAGTTGGCAAACTAAGGAGATAATCTCCACCACGATAATTAACTTGTAAATTAACCATAACTTTAATATTTTAATTAATAACTAGATTATATACATCTTTTTCAAGTTATATAATATTTAAATAAACTGATTGAGGAACAACTAATGAAACTGGTGTTCAAAAGGGTGCTCGAAAATCTGCTGCAAATATAGCTATAAATAATGAAGATAGACTATTATTGAAGTTTAATTTAATAAAATTAACTTATATTGATAAAAAGGCGTATCTATTTCATACCTTTTATGGGGCGGCTATATGAACTATATGGGTTAGCACCTGTTCTAGTATAAGGTTTACTAGTTATAACTTTATAAAGAGTAGCATTGACAATGTTAAGTTCATTATAAGTAATGTCAGCATAGGGATTTTAAAGTTAAGTATTAATGATTGTAGTAAATAGAGGAAGAAATAGTAGAAAAAGAGAAAATATAATAAAGATAAGCTATAGATAAAGTTAAAATAGTAACAAGAGATAAACATAATGTTGAACTTGGAGAAACAAAGTTAAAGAAAAGGGTAAAATTGTTAGATAAAAGAGAAAGAGATAAGTAAGTTAAAGTAGGGGGGTATAGATTATATAATAAATAATTGTGAGGGGGAGAGTATTACTAGCAACCCCCGGTCATTAAGATAAAGATTGAATGCCCCCCTTACTCATCAACAACTGAAAAATCTTAGTCATGCAACAACTAAAAAAGTTTTGGCTGGAGAAGGACTTCAGCTAACTAGTCGTGTACTAGTTTGTTTATTCACTCCTAAATTATATTCAAATGGAGACTACAATTATTTCTGCCAGCGTTAGAACTAACGCTGAAACTGGTGTTCGTGTTCTTAATCTTGTACTCGCTAATGAAATCGATTTCATTGATGCTAGCAACGGGTTTACTCATGGTAAGCGCAACTTACTCAAGATGAGCATGAAACAATTTATGCACTTTAGTAATGAAAACGCTACTGACCTTGGTGATGAGGTTGCATTCATGCTTATGGCTGCAAATCCTACTAATTTGCAAATTGAAGATTTGCTTACTGGTGCTACTATTAGTCTTACTCAGACAGAACGTACTGCCGGAGAACAGTACACTGATGGTGATGGAAATGTTCGTATTGCTGAGTACGATAGTATTCATACTTCTGAGTTTGCTATAACAAAAGTTAGCAAACTTGGTCAGTTTGCTATTGATTATGATGGAAAGCCTGAGGATTATCTTCCTAACAACAAAGCTCGCAAGGCTATTTGGATTGCTGCACGAAAAGCAAATCGTGCCTAATTTGATGAAGCTGCTCTAGTTTAGGCTAGAGTGGCTTCTCATGTTGTTACTAGTCAACAAGAAAGAACAAGTACTCGACAAGAACTAAAAAGGTCTTGTCAACAAGAACAAAAAAGGCTTTGATGTGGAAATGGCTTATAGTGAAAGTAAGCGTTCTACTGCTGATAAAAGTATTAATTAAAAAGGAGAACTTATTATGAATACGGAAGAATTTAATAAATTAAGTAATTTTGCTAAACTAGTAGAGTTATGTGCTGTTCCATGTTATGCACCAAGATATGTATATCTTGTTTTTCCTAATGGAAAGAAACATAGACTTTATGTTGATTCATGTGAGTATGTAGCAATGAGTGAACATTATGACGATAATGGTAATATTGTTAAGGAAGAATGCGTTGTTATTAAAGACATAGCATTTCCTATTCCTTGTTACAAAAATAATAAAGATTTAGTTATTGTTGCTGAACATGATTAAATAAAAAAAATACCTGAGTAAGTATTGAAACTGCTCATAATTTATTTATTAATTTAAAATAGGAGAACTATTATGAAAGCAAAAGTAATAAATATAATTAGTAAAGAAGTCACTAATAATAATGCTAAGTATTATGTCTGTCTCTTATACACATCTCCGAGCCCACGAGACTCGACGTCATCTC
>ENA-OWZU01000199-OWZU01000199.1-human-gut-metagenome-genome-assembly--contig:-NODE-199-length-22715-cov-9.621668_pt1 | contig 22715 bp, 26 predicted proteins | sample MGYA00249263_ERZ652121 | MGnify/ENA primary metagenome ERZ652121 (study PRJEB26925, sample SAMN05827113) | human gut metagenome | biome: ENVO:2100002; feature: ENVO:00000062; material: ENVO:00002003... | reverse complement strand
ATAGGGTTATCCAATCAAAACCGGAAGGTTAAAACCCTAACTCTAATATACAAGGTGGTGGCGTTGATGTGGCAAACTTAACACTAAAACAAAAAGCTTTTGCAGATGAATATATTATCAACGGTGGTAATGCAACTCAAGCCGCCATCAAAGCTGGATACAGCAAAAAAACTGCCGAAGCAACAGCAAGTCGACTGTTAAGAAATGTTAAGGTCGTGGAGTATATCGCTAGCAAGGTGGCTCCCGTCATTGAAAAGCGAAATACGGATGTACAAGAACAATTGAATAGTCTTTTGGACATATACGACGGAAAAACGATAATTAGCCGCAGCAAACAAATAGACCACTTAGAGGGCAATAAAATCGTTAAAGATATGACATACGAATATACCCCGGATTTAGAAAACAGATTAAAAGCAATTGATTTGTTCTTGAAATATGCTAGTCCGTTGTTAAAAGCACAGCTTGAAAAAGCTCAAGCAGAGGCAGCCATTCTTCGAGACAAAGCAAATAAATTGTCAGAGGACGCTCGACAAAACGAACTCCTAGATGCTTTGGTTAATCTGCCTGTTGTGGAGAGTGATATAGATGCCGATAAAGTTTAGCCCTAAGCAGGTAGAAAATATAAGTTCCGACATCAATGGTGTTGAATTCGAATTAAACGAAGGTACTATTCGATCAGGCAAAACAATGAGCGATATATTTAAAATGGCTCGCATCTATGCAAAATCGCCAGATAGAGATCATCTAGTATTGGCATACAACCAAGAACAAGCTTACCGAATGTTTATTGACGGAGAAGGCTTTGGTCTGATGAACATATTCAAAAATAATTCGGAAATTCGACATAACGAAAACGGCGATCACCTTTGGGTGAATTTTGGTAAAGGAAATGAAAAGCGAATTTATTACAAAGGCGGAGGGAAGGTAAACGCTGTTGGTAGTATCACTGGTATGTCTTTCGGCACAGTGACTTTTTTGGAGTTCAACTTGTTAAATAAAGAGGTTATTGCAGAATCGTTCAGACGGACTTTAGCTAGTAAGATGCGATTTCATCTAGGAGAACAAAACCCTCCGGCTCCAAATCATCCAAACCTTGAACTGCTGGATCAATTTGAGAAAACAAATACCTATCGTTTTAGGCATTGGCGTCCGACTGATAACCCAATCCTAACAGGCGAACGATTGAAGATGTGGAAACAACAGTGTGAAACGTCAGACTATTTACTTAAGCGAGACTGGAATGGTGAGCGAGTCATGCCGGAAGGTGTCATCTATTCGATGTTTGATACTGATAAGCACATGATAAACACAATTAAAGGAAGACCTATCGAGACCTTCTTTGTTGCTGATGGTGGGCAATCGGATGCCACTACTTGTACATTCTGTTTAGTGACGTTTGATAACGGGCAGTATTATTTGTATCAATTAGCAAATTATTACCACAGTGGTTCGGATACAGGTGTTGTGAAAGCCATGAGTACCTATGCAAAAGATATTAAGCTGTTTAAGGAATGGTGTTACTCAAAATGGAATTATCCACATTTCAATTATTTTTTTGTCGACCCAGCATGCAAAACGTTAAGAGAAGAGTTGCACCTGTTAGGGATTATGACAGATGCGGCAGATAATAATAGCCGCGACAAGATCAGCAGCAATGGAATGAAAATTGAAGTAGGAATCGAACGTGTACAGAATCTCTTAACCAAAGAGGTTCTATTTTTGTATACCGGACAGAATGACTATGATTTTTATAATGCTATTAAAGAGATTGGTATGTACGTAAGGAAAGACAACGGAATACCTATTGATAAATATAACCACTATCTCGACACATTGAGATATGCAGGAAACTACTTCACAAAAACATATCTCGTCTAGGAGGTGGAGAAATGTTCGAAAGATTAAGGACTTTATTTAGAATTGGAGGTGCAAAAGTGGGAATTGTACAAACGTTGAATGATATTACGGATCATCCGAAAATTTCCGTAAACTCAAATGAATTTAACCGGATTCGAGAAAACCGCAGGATCTACAAGAATACATTTCCTGATGTCTCTTATATCAATAGCGAGGGCTTATCGGCAACACGTCCTTTCCACTCGCTGAACGTTTCTAAAGTGGTGTCTAGGAAATTATCGAAGCTCGTCTTTAACGACGGCTGCGACATCACTGTTGATGATGACAATGCAGACAAATTTCTTCAAGAAGTTTTTTCTGACAACAAATTTCGGAAGAACTTCGGCGAGGAATTAGAAGCCGGGTATGCGATCGGTGGTTTGGCATTGCGACCATACGTCGATACGAACACCGGTAAGATAAAAATATCTTATTGCCGCGCTGATACATTCTATCCGTTGCAGTCGAATACCAATGATATTTCAGAAGCGGCGATCGCGACCGTGACCCAGCAAGCCGAGGGTCAAAAGACCGTTTACTACACGCTGTTAGAATTTCATGAGTGGGAAAACGGAACGTATTTCATTCGCAATGAACTGTATCGATCTGACGAACAAAATCAAGTTGGCGTTAAAATTCCGCTGGCCACACTTGAAAAATATAAGAATCTCAAAGATGAGGTGGCAATGAAGGGATTCAGTCGGCCGTTATTCGTCTATATTAAGCTGGCTGGAAAAAACAATCTTGATCTAAACAGCCCGCTTAGTCTTGGTGTGATCGACAATGCTAAGCGGCAGTTGATCGACATCAATGAAAAATACGATGAGTTTATGTGGGAGATTGAGGAAGCCAAGCGAAAAATACTTGCGTCAGATCATTTCTTCAAAGTCCGTTATGACGAGAAAGGTAATCCGATCAAACGCTTTGACAGCAAGACCTCAGTTTATCAGCGCTTGAAATCAGATGAGCCGTTCATTGACGAGTTTTCGCCATCGTTGCGATCGACTGAGTTTATCGACAGCATTAACTTTATTCTCCGTATCATTGAGCTTCAGACAGGCTTTTCTAGTGGAACGTTTAGTTTTGATGGTCAATCGGTAAAGACGGCGACAGAGATAATTAGCGAGAACTCTGAGACGTTCTCAACACGATCCGATAACGTTCTGATCGTCGAGGAAGCACTAAAAGAACTGATCACGACTATTTTTGAATTAGCAGACGCCTACGATTTATTTTCTGCGTCGGAGGAATTTGGAGTCAATATTGATTTCGATGATGGTGTATTTCAATCACAGGACGCTAAAGCGGACTACTATTCCAAATTAGTCACTGCTGGGCTTTCATCGAAGTTGAGTGCGATTCAGAAACTTACTGGCGCTACCGAGAAGGAAGCCAAGAAGATCGTATACGAGATCAGAGCCGAAGCTCTTGAAATGGATTATGTGGAACAAGAAAATAACTCTGCGAATCAGCAGCTAGGGGATGATGAATAATGTCTGATCAGTTATTTCAATGTGGAAAGTGTGGTCAGTTGACGCGACTCGTTCGGGAATCCGAAAAATTAGAAGGTGGGATCGTTCATGAATTTGCAGAATGTGAAAAATGTCAGGGCAAAACGACTATTTTCTATTCTGACAAAGAGATCCGGTCTCTTTTAATCAAGCAGCAGAACACCAAACCAGGGAAGTACCGAACGAAACTCGCTGCTGAAATTCAAGAGAAAATGAATCGATTGAGGCAGGAAATGGAGTGATAGCATGATCACACCGCATCAACTAGATTTATGGTCTAGTAACATGGCTCATCTCTATCAGTCATTAGAAGGCGAACTGATACGTCTGATTGCAAAGCGTCTGAATACAGGGCATGATAACATTCTTGATTGGCAGCGTGAAAAGCTGCAGGAGCTACACCTGTTCAATAAGGACGCGATCAAGGTCATTTCTCAGATCACCGGTATCGCGGAGTCAGAAGTGACGAGGATGTTTGAATCCTCCAGCGAGAAAATCGTTCGGGACATTGACAAGCAGATGCCTTATGATCCGCTACCGTTGCCGAACGATCTCGACAACATAATGAAGGCTTACCACGATCAAGTGTGGAGCGAGTTAAACAATTACGTCAATCAAACATTGCTTTCCACCAACTTTGGTTACGGCACTGCGACCACTCAAATGTTTAACGAAATAATCAACAAGACGACTGCTGCTTTTAACAGCGGTCTTTTTACGTTTGAGGAAGCGTTAGAAAAAACTATTAGGGAATGGGCGCAAAAAGGTATCCGCTCGACTTTTGTGGACAAGGGTGGACATACATGGAGCTTAGAACGATATACTCGAACTGTTTTAAAGTCCACTCTTAATAATACTTATGACAAGTTGCGCAAGGATCGCATGGCAGAGTATGGCGTTCACACTGTAATCGTCACGAGCCACATGGGAGCTCGACAAGCATGTTCATTGATACAAGGTCACGTTGTTGATCTTGGGGAATCAGTGCCGCCAGACAGCGAATACCGCAGTATTTATGATCCATACTGGAAAGCCGACTATGGCACTGCCGAAGGGCACAGAGGAGTCAATTGCGCTCACCTACACATCCCATATATTCCAGGCGTTAGTACTAATAATCAGCCTAAATTTGATCCGAAGGAAAATGCTAAGGTTGCCGAGCTGACCAAAAGGCAAAGAGCATTAGAGCGTCAGATTGTTAAATTGAAAAAGAATCAGGCAGTTGCTGAGGCACTTGGGCAAACCGATAGCGCGAAAGCTTGGGGTCAGAAGGTCAGAGCGGCTCAGTCTGCTATGCGGGATCTTGTTAATTCCAATGAGTGTTTAAGCCGGAATTATGCACGCGAGAAAGTTTACACGCCTATCAATACACTACTAAAAGATTTTAGGTACGACGATTTTTAATGTTTCATTAGACCTGCTCGGAAGTCTCAAAAAGACGGCTCAAAGTGGGAGTTGCCACTCAAAAAACACTTAGGAGGAAACAACATGAAGAAAGAAGATTTATTGGAACTAGGTATCGATGAAGAAACGGCAAAATCGGTGATGGCTTTGCATGGTAAAACTGTTACGTCACTGAACACTCAATTATCCACTGTTCAGAGTGAAAGAGATAACGCGAACCAACAGCTTGAAGCTAATCAAACCGAACTTAATTCGCTTAAGGAGTCTGCAAAGGGTAATGAAGAGCTCACCCAACAATTGGCAGATCTCCAAGGTAAATTCAACACTATCAAATCTGAATCGGAAACTAAGTTATCTGAGCAACAAAAAGACTTCGCAATTAAGCTTGCTTTGAAAGAAGCGAATGCGTTAGACGAAAGTATTGTTTTAGGTCTGTTGGATCGCGACACGATCAAAGTGACTGACAATGGACTGCAAGGCTTAGACGAGCAACTGAATGGTCTGAAAGAGAGTAAAGCATTTTTGTTTCAAGAATCAGTCGATCCAAACACAAAAGAAAAGCCAGAAATCGTCCCTGGTGGAAATCCTTCTGGAGGCGGTCAAGGTAGTGATAAGACAATCGTACAAAAAATTCAAGAAAGATTAGGTGAATAATTATGGCATTAGTATTAGATAGTAAAGATTTAGCAACAATCGACAAAGAATTTCGTGCGGATTCTCAAGTCTGGGATGTACTAACTCAAGGTGCAAAAAGCATCACTGCAGCAGATTTCGTAGGTGCAAATGAGGTTCGGATCAATAAAATGTCAGGTTTTATGGAAGCTACTGAATACATCCGAAACGGGGAAAATGCTCGCAACCAAATCAGTATCGCAAAAGAAACCATCAAGCTGACTCATGAAGATTGGTTCGGATATGACGTAGACCAGTTAGATCAATCGGAAAGTGCGGCATTGACAATCAATAACGTTGTGACAGAACACAAGCGCTTGATCACGGTACCACATCGGGACAAAGTCGCTGTCCAAGTAATGTTTGAAAACGCTGGGAATAAAGTACCTGAAACATTAACAGAAGATACTATCCTAGCTGCCTATGATGCCGCAGAAGAATATATGACGGATAATGAAGTTCCAGGCGGATACGTGATGTTTGTTTCTGCTGCAACGTATCGTCTATTGAAGAATGCGAAAGGAGTCAGCAAAACTTTCTCCACAAACCAAATGCAAATTAATGGAATCAATCGTACAGTAGCTCAGATCGATGGCGGTGTGCCGATCCTCAAAGTATCGAAAAACCGTATCAATGGTATCAATATTGAAGATACAATCAACTTCATCATTACACCTCTAACTGCGATTGCGCCAATCGTGAAATTTGGTACCGTCGATACTGTTCCAGCTTCTCAAGATCGTAGTGGGTACCGCGATACTATCAAAGGTTTGGACTATTACGACGCGATCGTTTTCGACAATGCGAAGAAAGCAATCTACGTCTCTTACATCCCAAAAGCGTAGCCCCATCAGGAGTTACGCTGAATAAACCGACGTTGACTCTTGAAGTTGGGGCAAACGAAACACTATCTGCGACTGTCGTGCCTAGTGACGCTTCAGATAAGTCAGTCCAATATAGTTCAAGTAATACCGCTATTGCGACTGTCACGCCAGTGCAAGGAAAAGTAACCGCCATTGCTGCGGGGACTGCTACAGTTATCGCTAAGACAGTGAACGGGAAGACGGCAACATGTGAAGTCACAGTAACCGAACCAAGTGGAGGCTAGTCTTTTGGCTAGCCTTTCTTTTATGGAAGGAGGCAAGTCATGGGCTATATTACATTTAACGAGTTCAAATCAATTACTGGGAAAACCGATGATTATGAAAAGACATTCGAACAGTTTTACTCAAAAGCCGCTGCAGTGATCGACAATATCACGAATCGGTTTTATCAATTGCATAAAATCGATGAAGATCCGATCACGTTTCGAGTCGATCAATTCAAATTAGCTCTATGTAGTCAAATTGAGTATTTTGGGGAGCTTGGGGCAGCTACTTTTGAGAGTATCAATAGAGCACCGCAGACTTTCTCAGCTGGTCGCACGAGTGTTTCAAATGGCAGTCGATATAACTCATCAGGAGCTAATGAGAGCAAATCTTTAGTGGCCGAGGACATTTATATCTATCTTGAAGGCACAGGGCTTCTATATCGAGGTGTTGACTCATGTTAATGCCGAAACCACCAAAAGAGTTCTTGGTTGATTCATTTATTTATCGAGAGTATCTAGGAGAAGGTGACTGGAATAAGCCTAAGTACGGTGAAGAAAAAACCATTTCTTTTTGCCGCATCGATCGCGGAAGCCAATATACGTTTTCAACGAACGGCAAGCAATTACTCTATAATGCAGTGATTTTTTGTTATGAAGGTATGACTGATAAAATGCTCGATTTTAAAACACAATCATTGGTTATCTATGATGGGACCGAACACACGGTGACTAAGGTTGACCGAATTACTGAAGCTTATACAGACGATTTGTACTCATATGAGTTAGAGGTGATCTAATGGGAGTAGAAGTAAATATAAAAGGCGTGCGTGCAAAAGTAAGTCCTGAAGCAATGAAACGGGGAAGGTATGCATTGGGAAATCAAGCAATGGCTGATATGAATCCATTTGTACCTAGAAAAAGCAACACTCTTCGAACAACCGCGCATCTAAAAAATGACGGGAGCGCGATTCTATATGAAACGAAGTACGCAAAACGACAATTTTATCTGAGAGGCAAGAAGTATTCTACTCCAGGCACTGGTCCGCGTTGGGATTTGAAAGCTAAAGGACTGCACGGAAAATCATGGAAGCGAGCATTTTTGAGAGGAGCTGGTGTAAATTGATGGATTTTATCGATCGTATTAAAGATTCCATTAATACAATTGCTGGGTTACCTATCAAAATTCGAAAAGGATACCTTTCTGCTGATGAAAGCCTAGTAATTTATCCGTTACCCGGCGGCCAAGTAATAACTGAGTTTTATGATGGTATCAAGGACCAACAACTGAATTATGAAATCGCAATGAAGTCAAAAGATGGTGACAAGATAGAGCAAGCATTGTGGTTGATCTCAGATTATTTAGAACAACTAGAAGAAATAACTAGCTCAAATAATTCATTTGAATTCAATAATCTTACAATATCGAGCAAGCCGTTCATCAATGATGCTGATGAACAAGGCTGGTTCGTTTTTTTATTAGACTTTCAAGTAAAACTAACAACCTTCAAGGGGGAAAAATAATGCTATTAAAAATGAATATACAATTATTTGCTCGTAACAAGAATGCGAAACGGGAACATTACTTAGCTGAATACACACCAGGTCAAGAAACCGCGCCAACAGCAGAAAGTGAAGAATGGTTACGGTTAGCAAAATATATTAGTTCGATTGGTGATGATACCGATGAACAAACAGACGATACAGGGTTCTACGATAGCGATGGAACGCCAGAAACGACGGTAACGGCGGTCGCAGGTGCTTATAGTCCTGAAGGTTCCTACGATCCTGAGGATGCAGCACAAGCCTTGGTAGAGTCAAAGAAATACAAAATTGGTGAAGGACGAAAAGTGTGGCATAAAGTCATAATGACAAATGGAGATACTTATGTTGGGCGAGCAACGTTAACTGATATTGTCGCTGGTGCTGGAGACGCAACAGCATATGAAGATTTTAGCTGCACAATTACTTTTGATCGAATTCCAGAGAAAACACCAAAAAAATAGCGCCCGATGCCCCATCTATTGAAGTAACAGCCGGTGACGGAAAGGTGAGCTATAAACTTACTGATCCGTCCGGCGCATCGGATATTACTGGCTACAAGATTCTATATAGAACTGGATCGGCTATATTCACTGAAAAAGAAGTTACAACCAAAACGGGTGATATTAGTGGATTAACAAACGGATCGGAGTATGAATTTAAGGCACAAGCTAAAAATGAAATTGGCTATGGAAAAGAAAGTGCCATTGTGAAAATAACTCCAACACCAGCTTAGGAGGACGAGAATGAAAGCATTAAATATAAATGTAGAAAGAACAGGGTTCCCTGTCACATTAGCAGGATTAAATTTCTTTTTTGATTGTTCTGCGGAGCATATTGAAGAATATGAGGTTAAATATGCAGAAGTCGAAAAGAAACTAAATGAATTGAAAGATGATGACGATATCGAATCGAAGAAAGAAGCGCTTGGATTAGGCTATGATGTAATGCTTGGCGACGGAGCATTTTCGAAGCTATACAAAGAGGTGCCGGATCTTATTGCTTGGATTAATGCATTCTTTGATTTAGCTAGCGGGATTGCACAGAATATAGATGAGTTCAAACAAGAGCAAGAAAGCAAATCAAATAATGTTCAAAAAGAATATTTGAAGAAAAAAGCTATTAAGAAGGGGTGACAAGTATGCGGTTAAATGATCCGCTTGTTACCTCTTTTTCTTTTTGTGAAAAAACCTATCCAATTGATTTAGCTTTTGACAATGTGCTAGACGTGTTTGATGTTCTAGCAGACAAAGAGCTGTTTAGTAAGCAAAAGATTGACTTGGTTATTGAATTATTAGTAGGAGAAACGGATTTAAGTTTATCCGAAAAATTGGACATGTGGGAGTTAATTCGATCCAAGTTCATTTTATTCGAAGGAAATAATCAACCTGAAATTGATGAACTTGGAAACGAATTACCAACAAAGCCGACCAAAAAGAGCTTAGATATCGTTTATGACGCGAAGTACATTTATGCGTCGTTCAGGCAAATAGGGATAAATCTATTCGCAGAGCAAGGAAAACTTTCTTGGCAAGAGTTCCAGGCACTTCTTGAGAGTTTACCAGACGATTCTATTATGCAACGCATCATCCAGATTCGAAATTGGGAACCTCAAAAAGGAATGGATGCAAAAGAAAAGCGGAGAATGCGTGAATTACAGCGTAAGTACGCTCTTCCAAATATGTTAAGGGAGGAGGATGACGATGAGTGATGGAACGGTATCAATATCTGTCAATGTAGACGGTAAAGATGTAACTGGATTGAATAAAAACTTGGATCAATTAGAGGGGAAATCTACAAAAGCCAATAAGAGCATTAGAGATATGGCCGTTGCTGTCGGTGCTGTAAAGCTTGCCAGTGCGGCTTTTAATGTGCTCAAAAACTCAGTTGGCGATGCAGTTTCACGCTTTGACACAATGCAGAAGTTCCCTAAGGTCATGAAGGCGCTCGGTTTTAGCGCTGAGGACTCAGATAAATCTATTAAGAAACTTTCTGATGGGATTGATGGATTACCAACTAAGTTAGATGACGTAGTAGCTAACACACAACAAATGACGGCTATTACTGGCGACCTTGATAAATCCACGGATACTGTTTTAGCTCTGAATAACGCCTTTCTTGCTTCTGGAGCTTCTACAGATGATGCAAATCGAGGGATGCAACAATTTAATCAAATGCTTTCAACAGGAACAGTCGATTTAGAATCATGGAAAACATTACAAGAAACAATGCCTCTTGCGTTGCAAAAGACTGCAGAAGCAATGGGGTATACAGGAAAATCAGCACAGAGAGACTTATATGCTGCTTTAAAAGAAGGCACGGTAACCTTTGATGACTTTCAAAATAAACTAATTGAGTTAGGTACTGGCACTGGTGATTTAGCGAAATTAGCGAAAGAGAATAGTTTAGGAATAGCTACCTCATTCGGAAATTTAAGAAATGCTGTATCAAAAAACTTGGCGAATATATTGACTAAGTTTGACGAATTAGTCCAAAAGCTAAGCGGTAAAACAATAGCTCAGCACATAGATAGTTTAAAAGGTGGGATTAACTCTGCCGGTGCATCGATAGTCAAGTCGATGGATAAGATAATTCCGTTGATTCAAAAAGGAACTGCTTTTGTGAAAGAGCATTCTACTGCTTTTAAAATCCTTGGTGGGATTATTGTTTCTGTAGCGTCAGGTTTTCTTGCATTTAACGCAACAATAGGAATTTTAAATAGTGTTTCCAATGCAATAAAAGGTGTTAAATCAGCATTTACTTTGATGAAGGCTGCAATGATGGCTAACCCATTCGCTCTAGTGATAGCAGGAATTGCGGCATTAACTGCAGGTTTTATTTACTTCTACAAAACAAATGAAGGATTCAGGAATAAGGTAAACGAAATAGGCCAGTCTCTATCTGCGTTAATGGCTCCTATGGATAAAGTATTAGCTGGATTAAAGTTACTATGGCAAGGATTTAAAGCTATTTTTACTTCCGACTGGAGCGTTAGTGTAGCAAATTTAAAAAACGAATTTACAAAACTATTTCCGGAATCATTATGGAACGGTATGACACGTTTAGCGAATGGTCTAAGAAATGTTGTCGAAGGAATCAAATTATTAGCAAAAGCCTTTAAAGCAATTGCATTTAATGATTGGAGTGTAAGCGTCGCAGAACTACATGATCGATTTAGCGAGATGCTGCCAGAATCTATTTGGAATGGCATGACAAAATTAGCAAACGGCGTAAAAACACTGATTGGAAACTTTAAATCAGGATCAAGCTCTGTTGACATTTTTGGAATTGGACTTAAGGTTATTAAATCTGTTTTTCTTGCGTTGCTGGGTCCGGTAGGCTTAGTAATTAAAGCATTCGAATTGTTTGCCAAAGTAATTGGTGGCGGAGATATTTCCAAAGGAATGGATACTATTTTTAGTTCAATTCAGGAACTAGCTGAAGGGATAGCTACATATGGCCCGCAATTAGGAACTTCTTTCGGAACTGCGTTACAAGGGATATTAGGAGCTATTGCAGCAGCTTTGCCGGGAATTATTTCAGGCGGCCTTCAGGTCATAGCAGGCTTTGTTCTTGGGATTGCACAGGGACTACCCATGCTTGCATTGGCAGCTGTTCAATTGATCAATTCTTTTACTCAATCAATGTTAATACTAATTCCAACAATTATAGAATCATCTACTAAAATCATCGTTGCATGGATAAGCGGATTAACCACTGCTTTACCACAAATAATAGAAGCTGGTATCAGTCTAATTAATGCACTTTTACAAGGCATTACTCAGCAATTACCTACTCTTATAGCTAATGGGGCAAATTTAATCGTTACATGGTTACAAGCGCTAACGCAAAGATTACCAGATATCATTGTCGCTGGGATGAGCTTGCTTATTGCTTTGCTTCAAGGTGTTGCTTCTAAAATTGGAGATTTAACAAATGCTGCAATTTCTGTTGTCGTAAATTTCGCAAATGCAATAGCTTCTCGAATGGGAGATATAGTGAATGTAGCGGTTAATTTGATGGTGAATTTCGTTAATGCTTTAGCTTCAAGAATGCCAGATATTGTGAGCTCTGCAGCAAATCTCATAGCTAATTTTGTTAATAGCATTGCGAACAATCTTGGGAAAATTATTGATTCTGCAGTAAATCTAATTGTTAAGTTTTTAGAAGGAATTGCTCGAAAGATTCCAGACATAGTGAATGCTGCAATGAATTTAGTAGACGCCATAGTAAGAGGTGTTATTCAAGCGCAAGGAAGATTGATGGATGCTGCAATAAACCTGATAAATGGTTTCGCTGACAATATCAGGAATAGACAGGGTGATGTTCGAAATGCCGCATGGAACTTACTAGAAGCTATTATTGGCGTATTCGTTCCAGATAGTTTATGGAATGCCGGTATATCAATCATTAACGGTTTCTTAGATGGACTTCAAGCAGGCTTCGAGAGCGTAAAGAGTTTTGTTGGAGGTATCGCGGATTGGATAGAAGCGAATAAGGGTCCTATTTCCTACGATAAAAAATTGTTAATCCCAGCCGGTCAGTCAATTATGGATGGTTTAAATAGAGGATTGAATGCTAGCTTCAGAAGTGTTCAAAAGAATATATCATCTATGGGCGATCGTCTATCAACGAATTTTGATTTGGGGTTTGATGGATATAATTTATCAAGAATTAGTCCAGAAATAGCTTTAGGAGTTGGAAAAATGGGCTTGGCTAGTGTTGGTAATCAAATCATCAATAACTCTAACGAATCAAAATCCTACTCACCGATCTTCAATTTTAATATTGAACACGCTGATTTATCTAACGATCGATCAATTGAAGACACGTCCGAAGGGTTAGCCAGATTAACAGAAAGACAATTGAGGGGGCGATTAAAATAGATTTTACAAAGTTACCCTATTTTCAATTTCGCGGAAGACGATCTAATGAATTTCTTATGCGAATAAGAAATGACATGGATTTTGTAATACCTCAGACTTCATTAGATTTTACAGAGGTTGACGGGCGAAGTTCTGACATAATTCACGATAAGGGAAGGCTAAAGGATATAGAAAAAAACTTTCCTGTAAGAATATATAAAGAAAATGATAAAACAATTGCCACGCAGCTTAGAAATATAGCTGGGTGGCTTTATTTATCACGTGAATATGAACCGCTTCTCTTTAGTGAGTATAATGAATATTTTTACAAAGCACTTGGGTACAGCGGAACGTCAGGAAAGGATCTGAGGCGCGATTGGTTAGATATTGATTTTACAGTCAAATGTCAACCGTATGTTTTCCGACTAGACGGGGAAGATGAACGAGAGATTCTTAGCGGTCAGTCGATAACAAATCCAGAAATTTTTACGAGTTTACCTATCATATCTTTCAATAAAACCACCGCTACCGCTGATAGCAACGTCTATATCAACGGACAGCAGTTTCGGATAGCAAAAGAAGCAGGCACTGGCATTATTACAATGGATTGCGAAAATGGTATTGCGTATAAGACAGGTGGTGTAAATGTGTCTAAGTATTGTTTCTTGAATACTGATGGCTACAATCCGATTATCTTGCAACCAGGAAAAAATGAAATCTCGTTTACTAATATTAATCAGTTCAAGATTAAGCCTAGATGGAGGAACCTAGCCGTATGAGTACAATTATTTTACACGATAAAAAAAATAATAATTGGTCCTCGTTAGGTATCGGACCGTTAAGTGATGCGATCAATCCTTTAGTTACCAGAGAAAAAAACGGGATGTATGAGCTGACTTTCAAATATCCTGTTAATGCACCATTGTTCAAAGAGTTGAAGGTCGGAAGGTGGGTAGTTGCTGATGTAGGTCCGACTATACAAGCGCAAAGTCAACGACTTGAGATTGCAGAAATTACCAAACCGATTAATGAAATAGTGACGGTATACTGTGAACACTTTAGATACCAGCTTTTAAGATCAATTGTTAAAATTGGACCGCTATCTGAGAACATTCCTGCTCAAACAGCATTAAACCAACTTAAAAGTCAAATGGAGCCCAAAGGAGATTTTACTTTCTTTAGTGACGTAGCTACTAAAGCATCTATTGATTTTTCGGACCCATCTAAATTTAAGAATGCTCAAGAAGTTTTAGGCGGGGTTCGAGGATCGATACTTGATAATTTTGGAGGGGAATATGTTTTCAACAATAATCAAGTAAGACTCATGGCTCAAGCAGGGACAGAAAAAAATGTAATTATTGCCTACGGGAAAAATCTAACAGATATTACTCAAGAAGAATCAATAGAGAATACCTACACCTCTGTTTACGGGTGGGCAAAAGTCGGTAATGGTGATGACGAGAAAATAATCACGTTACCCGAAACCTATTTAGATAGCGAATACGTGGAAAACTACACGCAAAGACGCATACAAATGGTTGATTTCAGTGATAAAGAGCCAAAAGATGTAGACACCTTAAGAAATCTGATCAAAGCGTATATCAAGAATAATAATGTTGGGATTCCAAAAGTTTCTATCAAAGCGAGCTACGTTGATCTTGCTAGTTCTGTTATGGATGACCAACTTAAAAACCTCGAAACGATTGATCTCTGTGATTGGGTAACAGTAGCTTTCAATGAATTAGAAATCAATACGTCGGCACAAATTGTTAAAACAGTCTGGAACGTTGCACTCGATCGGTATGAGTCGGTTGAGTTAGGCGATGCTAGAACTGATTTTTCTAAAGTGTTGAATGATGCTCAGCCGGATGTTGGTGCTATAAACGATAAAGTTGATTGGCTAGAAAAGGCGCAAAAAGAAGCATCAGACATTATCAAAAATCCTGGTAAGGGTCATGTCGTAATTTATCCCTCATTGGCTGACCCACAAGAGATACTGATTATGGATACCACAGATGTTAATACTGCAAGGAAAGTCTGGCGTTGGAATGCTGGGGGATTAGGTTTTAGTTCTACGGGTTATAATGGCACGTATGGACTAGCTATGACGAATAACGGAGCAATTGTGGCGGATCTTATTACAACGGGAACATTGCAAGCGATAAATATTATCGGAGTATCTATAAAAGGGAGTACTATCGATGGAGGAGAAATAACCTCCACATCGGGAACATGGAAAACAATATTACGATCAGGAACTTTAAAAAACTATATTGATAATGAACTAATCACCTCATATGATGTTAACGGGTTGAGGCTTTATGGGAGTAATAGTGATGTTACAGCATCGTTTAATAGAACTAAATATGAATCAGGGAAAATTAATGCTACTATTTCTGCATACCCAGGGCATGAGTTATGGATAAGCCATTGGGACGGTTCTGCTCATGAGGCATCTGTTGTTATAGATGGACAACAAGGGCTTGTAGGGCTTTACCAACCGATGACTCTTTATGCAGACTTGGATGTGAACAGGCGTAGAATAATCGATTCTTTTATAGCTCAAAGTATGCGAATAAATCCAAATACTAAAGTTGATTTTCACTCCAATATTGATATGCATGGATATTCTATTCTAAATAGTTCGGATATCCGGCTTAAGGAAAATATTGAACAGTCGACTATAGATGCAATTGCGGAAACCAAAAAGCTAAATTTTGTTGAGTTTAATCGAAAACAAAATTACCAGAGTGATGATCCAAATAGACAGCCAAACACTAAGCGAGAACTGGGGTTAATTGCTCAATTTTCGCCATTTTTAGCCGTTAAAAGTGAGAAAGACAATTATTTAAGGCTTGATATGAATAAGCAGATAATGTTGAACACAATGACGAATAAACAATTAATTGAAATTATTGAAAAACAAGAAGAGCGTTTGTCGAAGATCGAACGTATCCTAAAGACTAAGGGGGATTTTGATGAGTAATAAAATACTTAATCTTGACCTGTCTAAAGATCCAATCATGCCTGCAATTGTTTATGGACGCGTTGGCGATGATCGTTTACAAACTGTCACTGTTAATTTGACTAGGAGAGATGAAGTCGCTGACCTTACTGGTTATGATATAACCTTTGAAGGAACAACATATAATAGGCAAACTAAAGTTTTTGACTCAAATAACATAAGTAGTACACCTGAAGGGTTGAAAAAAGGTACGTTTGATTATACTTTTCCTAACATGGCTTTTGCTGTTGCCGGGAAGTATGAACAAGCGTATTTTTCTATCGTTAAAGATGGCAAACGAGACAGTACAGTAGGTTTTGAAATCTATGTAGATGGTAATGCTGATATTGATGCCCCAGAAGCAGAAACGATAATCACTGAATACAATAAACTAGTAGCTGAATTAAATGAACTTCAAAATCAAGCTATTGACGAAATGAATCGTAACTTCACTGAAGCTCAAGGGAGAATCTCTGAACTGGAGGTTCAAATAAATGATTTACGCAATAAAATTGATCAAGCCTTAACGAATTTTGAGAACGGGAACTTCTGGACAAAAGAAGAGAGTTTCAATAAAGAAGAAAGTTCCGCAAACGTGATCGATCAGATAGGTGGCGCTGAGTCAACAATCTTGAAAAAAGAATTGTTGGTTAATGGAACTGAGGGAATGGCGAGTCGGTTTGTTAAGGATTTGCCGTACACGAATATTATCTTAAACGGGGATTTCAAAAACGGTATAACAAATTGGTCTTATCATCAACCAGCGGGAAATCTTTCTGAGTTTGTAGACGACGTTGTTCATGCTAAATCAAATAATGGTACAGTTACGGGTGTCTTTCAACCTTCTGACCAACGATTAAAATACGGTTATTCCACAAAAGCCAATGAAAAATTTTTCTTTTACGCATTGGCAAAAGGAACAGGAACAATTCAATTAGGTTTCGACAAAAAAAGAGGTTCAGCGACACTGACACAAAATTACACGTGGGTCGGCGTAGAAAGTACGGGAACCACCGACAATGAAGTAATGACATTTTACACTACCGGTGAAATGTGGATTAAAGCGATCATTGTTTCTAAGACCGAAATTATGAATATTGAATCTTTTTATCCCGCTGCCGAAGACGTGGGGGTTGTTCACGGACAGCCTAATTTACGGAACGGAACAAGCTCAACATTAAGTGAAGTAACATTTATTCAAACACAATATAAAGAAACGAATTTAGTTGTCAGCAATCTTTTTAAACCAAATGATCTAGTAACTTACGCCGTTCAAATTGATAACACTGCAGGGACTGCTGATGTATTTGCCCAATTAGCATGTAAAAAGAGTGACAACACGTATGTTTCGTTCAATGGATCATCAGTTTTAAAAGGGTCTATCGGTAGATCGATGGTACAAGTCACAGTTTTGGAGGAATACACAAATATTTATGTTAAACCGCTCGTAAAATCCAACTCAACTATTTCTACAACAGTAAGGTATGGTGAGGAAAAACTAATCAATGGATCACTCGAAGCAATGGACGAATGGACACCTTCGCAAGCTGACAGCGGACTAACACCGATTAACGGCGGCATGGTTCCATTCAATGAAAAAGACTATGAAGACTTACTTTCAGATGATGGAATTGTTCGAGCAGAGACTAAAATCGTCGGGCGTGGAGCTGAGATTGAAACGCCTTTTAAAATTATTGAAGTATTTGCAAATCGATATCCTGATATTTTCGGGAAAACAACAACTGATGCTGAAAAAATTACACGCTTTAAATCAATTCAAAAAGGTGTCACTATTAAATCTACTTTGAGAGGTAGTGGTGCTAATGCTTCGAAAAATGGTCAACTATATCTAAAATATACCGATGGAACGTCAGAATTTTTAGTAAACAATCAAACATCTGAGTTTGTAGAAATATCAAAAACACTGACTGCTACGCAACTAGATCAATTATCTTCAACAGGCGTTTTGACGGTCTATGCGACGACTAAACGAAATGGCACTAATGACGCTGGTGCGATATCAGATGGTGTAACATCTGCATTATTAGAAGTGAAAGATTTACGTTTAATCGTTGAAATTGAAGCAAACGGTAAAACAATTATCGAGTCTATAATCGCGGCCAATCACGGAGAAAAAATTGCTACAAAAGAAGAAGCACTTGACGGGAAATCAAATGATAAAATAATGACTCCTTTACGTGTAGCAGATGTGATTTCGACGCTAGGTTCTGGCGGAAATGCCGTGGCATCAAGTGAGGAAGCGTTAGCTGGAGTTGAAAATACAAAGATTATGTCAGCTTTACGAGTAAAAGAAGTGTTAGATGCCCGTGAAAATGAAATTGCTACCAGCAATGTATTTTCAGCAGCTTTTATGCGTAGTGGGCAAATATCATTCATGAGACGTGGACCGATATTAATTGTGAATGGAACAGTCACAGTGAAGACGGCACAAGCTGCATTAACAGATTTATTTGTCCCTGATTTAGGAGGAAAAGTACCTCTAAACAATGCTGGGAATATATTAGCGATATCTGATAAGGCTCCATACACAAAAAGATTTTTAATTTCTTCTAATGGCGGTAATTTTAGGACAATCTCTGCATTGGAAGCAGATGAGTATCTAGCATTTAGTGGATCAATTATGTTAGCGCCTTAAAAAGAGAAACTTTTAGTTAAGCACACTTTCAGGTGTGCTTTTTATATTGAGAGAGGAAGGGGAAGTCATGTGGGAATGGAACTTGAAGCTCAGGTAAAACAGCACGAAGATAAGCTAAAGCAACACGACAAAGAAATCAGTCGCTTAAATGACCTTTCAATAGAAATGCAAAAATCAATGAACGAAGGGCTTGCTCGTGTGGATGAATCAAATAGATTTTTGCGAGAACAAAATACGCGCCAATCGGAACAAAACGCTGAAATTTTGAGAGAGGTCCTAAATCGTAACAAAGAAGAAGAGGAGCATAAGCACGAACTACGTATGATTGATAAGACTAACATATGGAAACTAATCTTGGGAATTGGTGGTGGTGCTGGCGTTGTATTTGCATTCGTACTGGAATTGCTTAAATTTTTGAGGGGGTGAGAATAATGCAAAATAAGACGTTTGAAATTTTGAAATGGGTGGCCGCAATTGTCATTCCTGCGCTGGCGACATTTGTTGGTGTGGTAGGAAAGGCGGTTAATTGGGAGTACACCGATATCACGGTAATCATTATCACAGCGCTAGGCACTTTTTTGGGAACCGTTTTGGGGGTATCAAATCGAACATACAAGATGTTTTCAGTAGATGAATAGGAGAGAATACATGAAAAAGAAAATTATTGTAGGAGCTATTGTAGCTCTTTTTTTGTTGCCTTTTTTTCCGAGTAACGTACAAGCTGCGAAAGGTGATCAAGGCGTTGATTGGGCTGTATATCAAGGAGCACAAGGGAAATTTGGGTATGGCTCGGATAAATTTTCGATTAGTCAAATCGGTGGATACAATGCTGGTGGTTTGTACAATCAGTGGACTTATTCTAGTCAAGTAGCTTCGACGATCGCACAAGGTAAACGAGCGCATACCTATATTTGGTATGACACGTGGGGGAGTATGAGTATTGCAAAAACAACAATGGATTACTTTTTGCCTAAGATTCAAACGCCGAAAGGGTCAATCGTCGCTCTGGATTTTGAACATGGTGCAAGCTCTAATAAGCAAGCGAATACTGATACAATTCTTTACGGCATGAGGCGAATTAAACAAGCCGGTTACACTCCGATGTATTATTCGTACAAGCCTTTCACGCTTCAGTATGTGTACTATCAGCAAATTCTAGCGGAGTTCCCTAACTCGTTGTGGATGGCTGCCTATCCGAATTACAATGTAACGCCAAAACCTGTCTGGAGTGTTTTTCCGAGCATGGAAGGCGTAGCAATCTATCAGTTTACATCTACGTATGTCGCTGGTGGATTAGATGGAAACATCGACCTTACGGGAATTACTGATAACGGCTACGATGGTGCAATCAAAGACGATGACGGCAAAGTTACTGTGAAGCCTGATACTGAAACGCCTGCGATTGATCAAGGTCAGCAAGCGAACGAAACGCCTAAGAATGACATCAAAGCTGGATTCAAAGTCAAAGTGAACTTCTCTGCTTCTACTTGGGCAACCGGCCAAGCGATCCCTCAATGGGTCAAAGGCAATAGTTACACCGTTAAGGAAGTAAGCGGAACGAAAGTATTGCTCGATGGCATCATGAGCTGGATCAATCGCAAGGATGTTGAAATCTTGCAAACAACCACTCAAACGCCAAGCACTACTACATCGACACATATTGTTCGTTCGGGTGAGACTCTATCAGGTATTGCTACTAAGTATGGGACAACATATCAAGCGTTAGCGAGCCTAAACGGACTAGCTAATCCGAATTACATTTATGCTGGTCAACAACTGAAGGTTAGCGGAACAGCGTCAACTAGTCGAATATACACTGTAAACTATGGTGAAACTCTATCAGATATTGCAGCTAAACTCGGTACGACATATCAGGCATTGGCTCAAAAAAATGGTATTTCAAATCCAAATTTGATTTACTTGGGTCAACAATTAACATGTTAAAAAACGATTGTAATTAAATGATTAAAGAGTTATAGTAAAATTGTAAGTTACCATAGCTTACTTTTTCTTTCATAATTAAGTTTCATTTTGATAGCAACCAGTCACGTGCAGGCTGGTTGTTTTTTTAGTGCATCTTACATCACCGTGAGTGTATCATTTGCAAAGAAAACGATTTATGGGTAAGTTTATTGTAATGGGAAGTCACTCGCCCATAAAAAAGGAGCGTCAGATACAGTCGTTTGGGGAAGCGGACTGTATCTGGCGTTCTATTTCTTTATTGTACCACGTTTTAAAAATAATGCGAGATATTAAAAGTACCCTTAGCTCAGTTGGTTAGAGCAGGCGGCTCATAACCGTCCGGTCGTAGATGGGGTACATAAAAATACCTTCCCGATTGAGAAGGCATCAAGTAACTATTATCTTCTTTTAGCATATAAGCTGTGATCAAGATCAATGTACATTACATAAAACACGTCATTAATCATTTTACCTATAACTCTACAAGGTGATGGGTTATTATTAGGACAAAGTCTAAATATCCAGTATCCACTGCCGGCCATTCCTTTTCTAACTGATCCGTCAAATTCTTTATGAATTTTCATTTTAGATATTTTGTCATTGTGCTTGAAGACTTTTATTTTTTCTAGCCCAGTTTTCTTTGATGTTGAAGCAGTAAGTTCTACGATACTTTTTGAAGATAATTCAATTAATCTATTAAGTAAAAGCTGTCGATGTTCATGTTGTAAGGATGAATTGTCAAAATTGTATGAAGAATTGTTTGTTATGAAGGAGAAATTAAAGGTTAGATAATCTTTTTGCTTTGCTTTTTTTAATGCAAGACTAGAAATTTTCTCTTCATACTCAACAATCGTCTTCTTGAAGTCAATTCTTGAGCCCATTTAGACTTCTACAATATTTTCCTTAAAATAGTTTTCGACAGTTTCATCCGAAATTATCCCATTTCCTAGTCCACTTTTCCAAGCTTCTCTCCAAGGTGTTTCAGAGTGAGTCATATTTCTCAGCTGCCCTGCCGAGTACCCTCCGAATTGTTCGTAAACAGCCTCTAAAACCATCCTACTGTTTTCATCATCAGCAACAAGTGAATAGTTTTCTATTTCTTCTTCGGTCACTATTGAAGATAGTTCTCTTTGCCCATGAAATCGATCATATACGCTTCGAATGACGGGGCCATGCTCCCAAGCAAGCATTTCTTCATCAAATAAACGGGAACTATCTACCGCTAATTTAACTCCTTGAGCGTAGTACATTAGTTTGTGTAGTTTCATCTGCGTCAAGTTATCATCAATGGCTTCATCTCTTTGCATTTCAGAAGAATGCCTAACTAGAAACCAATCGGCAATTTGGTTAGCATTCCACATAATATCAACCTCCTATTGTATGTTTCACAGTGTTTCACAATCAAAGTATAACTTTAAATGAATAGATAGTAAACAGATTGAGAAAAAATTGTCAATATATAAAGATTTATATCATGGTTTTTTCATGACATGAAATATTTATAATCTTAGTTGCTTGCAGCATTTTTTTATCCACATATTTATCCACAAGAAAAGAAGCCCGGGAAATCGGGCTTCTAACCAAAAATATTAGTTTAGTTCAATTCGTTTAGTATTATTTTTAGAACCTTCAACCTTAGGTAAAATCATTTTTAAAACGCCGTTTTTAAATTCACCGGTTATTTTATTTTCGTCAACATTAGGTAAATAGAATGAACGATTGTATTTTACTAATTGTCTTTCTTTTTTCAAATAGTTATCATCATTTTCTTCTGAATGTGTTTCGTGATTTGCTGTGATCTTTAAAGTATCATTGGAATACTCAACAATAGTATCTTCTTTAGTACATCCAGGCATATCTGCTGTTAACTCAAATTTGTTTTCGGTTTCTTTAATATCTACTTTTGGTAATTCAGGGAATCTAAAGAAATCATCAAAAGAGCGATTAAAATCTGGAAACATGTCACGAATACTAGGTACATTAGCCATGGGAAATCATCCTTTCAATATTTATTTACAATTCTGTAATACACCCAATTTTGATAAAATTCAAATAAAATGATTTGTACCTGTCTCTTATACACATCTGACGCTGCCGACGACTTAATAGGTGT